>Ga0209347_1000272_pt1 | contig 142113 bp, 133 predicted proteins | sample AutmiccommuBRH23_FD_187382 | JGI IMG/M metagenome (GOLD analysis project Ga0209347, IMG submission 187382) | Deep subsurface microbial communities from Mt. Terri, Switzerland - Autotrophic microbial communities BRH/23 (SPAdes) (version 2) | ecosystem: Environmental > Aquatic > Deep subsurface... | reverse complement strand
CCCCCCATCGGCCCTTCGGGCCACTTCCCCCGCAAGCGGGGGAAGAGAAGGAACACACTACTTCAAAACCTCATCCTGAACGTCCTTCGACCAGCCGACGAAAACCTGTGTCGGACCATTGTCGATTGCCAATTCAATAATCGGGCGTTTCATCAGCGTTGGATTTTTCTCCATCAGGCTGACGGCTTTTTTCTCGGTCAGGTTTGCCTTGTCCGCGTCGGGAAGATTGCGCCAGGTGGTCGAGGATTTATTGAGCAGCTTGTCGGTCCCGACTGCGCTCGCCCAGCGGCCGATCTGCATTTTTGTCGGTGGCTCCTCGCGCACATCATGAAACGCATAACGCACATGGGCGCCGTCCAGCGCCTTGCGCGCTTTCTTGCAGGTGTCGCAGTTTTTCAGGCCGTAGAGGTTCATGTGAATCTTAATTACGTTTTAGGTGTTGAGCAAAATAGCGGTTGGGATTGTTTATAGTCCGCCCACGCGTGCGCGTCCCAAGGCCAAAACCCTTTTGCCGAAGGCCAAACGCATTGAAATAATGGAAAATCAACGCCTTTATAAAACCACCTGCAAGAAAGCGTGTACTCAGTTTTCGCGAGGTCGGTGGCCTCCGCCACGTAGACATCCAGATCGTCTAAAAATCCACCATAAAAGTGTCCGGACTCAAACTCTCGTCCTTCCGCCTGTATGTACGCGCCATATCTGTTGACGATCTTGGCGGCAGATTGAGCGTTGATTCCAATTAGCAGCAACTCTGGCTGTCGGAAAGATTCGTAAATGCCAATCGAGTAAGCAAAGGCTGGATCATTATCCTTGCTGAAAACACTTGTGACTTGCCAGTCGCCCGCTTGAATTCTCCCAACGAGCTCCTTTTCGTAATCATTTTCGCATTCGGCGAGTGATCGAACCACTAAGCCACCTGCAGCCGCAAATAATTCAGTAAATCGGTCCGCGTAACCAGCCCTTCGAACTTGCCGTTATCCAGCACGACCGCAACGTGGCCCTTGGCGAAGATCGGCAGCAAGGACTGCATGTCTTGTTTGGCGTCGACGGTCTCGACGCGATAGGTCATGGCGGATTTCACCGGATCGCGGAACTTGTCGCGATTGCGCACCACCGCGAACAGCAAATCCTCTTCATCGAGCAGGCCGGAGACATTGCCTTCATCGTCAAGCACCGGAAGCTGTGAGATGTCATAGAGCTTCATCTTGCCATAGGCCGACATCATGGTGTCGTCGGGTTTCACCGTCACGGTCGCGCGTTCGGAATGGCGCCGCGTGATGAGGTCTGTGAGGTCGCCTTTGGGCGGGCGTTTCAAAAAGCCCTGATCGTACATCCAGTAATCATTGAACATCTTGGAGAGATATTTGTCGCCGCGGTCGCAAACGAACGCGACAACGCGCTTTTTCTCAGTCTGCTCATGGCAGTATTTCAGCGCCGCCGCGAGGATCGTCCCCGATGACGACCCGGCGAGAATGCCTTCTTTCTTCAAGAGATCGCGCGCCGCCTCGAAACTTTCCTTGTCGGTGATGTCATAGGCTTTTTTGACGTGCGACAGATCGGCGATGTCAGGAATGAAATCTTCGCCAATGCCTTCCACGAGCCACGAGCCGAGCACATTCGGAATGGAGCCGGTATTAACGTAATCGGTGAGGATCGAGCCTTTCGGATCGGCAAGGATGATATCCGTCTTTGGCGACTTCTCCTTGAAGAAGCGCGACAAGCCGGTGATCGTACCCGCAGAGCCGACGCCCGCGACGATGGCGTCAACGTCGTTGTCCATCTGGCCGAGAATTTCGGGACCCGTTGATGTTTCATGCGCTTTCGGGTTCGCGGCGTTGCCGAACTGGTTGACGTAAAACGCACCGGTTTCCTCGGCGATGCGTTCGGCCATGTCCTGATAATAATCGGGATGACCTTTGCCCACATCCGAGCGGGTCAGGCGCACATCGGCGCCGAGGGCTTTCAGGTGAAAGATTTTTTCCTGCGCCATCTTGTCGGGAACGACGATGATCGTCTTGTAGCCTTTCTGGGCGGCGACCAGCGCCAGCGCGAGGCCGGTATTGCCGGCGGTCGCTTCGATGATCGTGCCGCCGGGTTTCAGTTTGCCTTCGCGCTCGGCCGCTTCAATCATGGCGACGCCGATGCGGTCCTTGATCGAGCCGCCGGGATTAGAGGCTTCGAGCTTGAGATAAAGCTCACACTTGCCTGTATCGAGGCGCGAGATCTTGACCATGGGCGTCTTGCCGATGCCCTCGAGCACATTGTCATAGACTGGGCCGAAGGGGGTGTCGCGCATGAGAGAAATCCTTGAAATGAGTTGAGCGCTGCTTAGCCCAAAGCGGCGCTGGCGGGCAAGGTGACGGGGCGGGCGGAGATTATCGCGCGCCCGCTCGCTTCAGATCGCGAATAAAAAACCGCGCCGGATGCAGGGCCTGCATGACCCGGCTGTCGGCAGACGCGCCGGCCAGTTCGGCAACGATCAGCGCCGCCGCATAGGAGGCGGTGACGAGGCCCCGCGAGCCCAGACCCGTCAGGATATACAGGCCGGGGCGCATCTCACCGGGCGGATAGTCGCGGCGTTTGCCGGTCCTGAGGTCGTCATAGGCGCCGCGGTAAAAGCCCCAGTCGGGCATCGGCCCTGCGACAGGCAGGCGGTCCGGCGTGGTGCAGCGGATGGCGGCGCGCGGGCGTGATTGCGCAGGATCGAGCGTCGCGGCGAAGTCCGGCATGGTGCGGGCGATGGCGGCGATGTTCGACTGCGTCGCTTCTTTTGTGAAACGCGCTTCAGCGCCGATGGCGATAGGCGCGTATGTGGCGCCAATGATTGCGCCTCCTTTTGGCGCGGGCGCCGCATAGGGGCCGAAAGCGTGCGCCTGTTCCGGCGGCGTTGCGTCAGGAAACCAGTCGATCTGTCCAGCCGAACCGCTGAGCGGCAGGGTGCGCGCCGGTTCGAGACGGAGCGCTTCGAGCCCGTTGGCGATGATCACCGCGTCAAACTCATGTTGCGATTGCGGAGTTACGACGCGCCAGCCAGATGAAGTCTTGTGGAGCCGTGTGACGCGCTCATTGATGATCGTAGCGCCGGAAAGGAGCGCGCGCACAAACTCCGGCGGATCGACAACACCCGCCTGCGGGAAATGCAGTCCTTCGTGACGCCGTTCGATCCAGCCGTCAGGCAAGGCGCGTTGCGCCAGCAGTTTCTCCTGCCGCTCGCGTTCTTGTTGGTTTACGGCATGGTGAATGACGCCGCAGGGCGTGAACAGGTCTCCGCCAAGTTCCGATAACATTCGCAAAGTGTGCAGATAGGCGTTTGCGTGGAAGCGCCCGGCCGGCGTATCGCCTGCATCCAGCCGCGGCATGATCAACCCGGCCGGATTGCCTGACGCGCCTGCGGCAGGCGCGGTTGCTTCGTACACGGTTGAAGAAAAACCCGCCCTTTGTAATGCATGACTGAGACTGGCGCCGGCGATGCCTGCGCCGATGATGGCGATGCTGGCGCCGGGATCGAGCGATGCAGCGGGCGTAAGCCACGGCGCGCGCGCGGATGACCGGGCCGATGTTTCGATGCGCCCGGCGAGCATTTCCTTCTTGCGGCCAAAACCGGGGCGCTTTTCCCACGTAAATCCAGCGCTTGTCAGCGCCTGTCGCACACTGCCCGCAACCGTAAAAGTGGAGAATGTGGCGCCGGGATGGGACAGCCTTGCAAGTTCAGCGAAGATGTCTTCGCGCCACATGGCGGGGTTTTTTGCGGGCGAGAACCCGTCGAGAAACCATGCATCGATAACAGCTTCTGCACGCGCCAGCCCGTCCAGCGCGTCGCCATAAAAGAGCGTCAGTTGGACGTCGCCACCCAAGTCGATGTAGTGGAAGCCCGGATGGGGCGGCGGCAATCGCGCCCGCAAGCGTTCGGAAAATTCGGCGAGTTCTGGCCACGCCGCATGCGCACGGGCGAAGTTTTCAGGAGATAGCGGGAACGCTTCAACCGAAAAGAAGCAGAGTTTTGCGCCGCTCGGCTTTTCGGCTTCAAGCCAGGCCTTCCATGCGCAGAGGAAGTTCAGCCCGGTGCCGAAACCCAACTCGCCAATTTGGAAACGCTTTGTATTGAATCGGGGGGGAAGGCCGTTGCCGGCGAGGAATACCTGCGCGGTTTCCGCCGGGCCGTCGCCTGAGAAATAAACATCGTCGAATAAAACAGAACGGGGCGCGTCCCGGTTCTCCGGGAGCGCGCCCCAATCCAGTTCTGCTTCATCGATTCCGCCGCTCATGGAGCGAGAAATAACCGATCAGCAGCGAAAAGTCTTGGCAGTTAGGCTTTCGCCGGAAACGCGAAGAACTTCTCGAACATTTTTGCGTTGGCAAACGGCATTTCCACCGGCGCCATGGCTTCGCGCGCTGCTTCGCTTGCAGCTTCCGTCATCTCGCGCGTACGCTCCATGCGGGTTTCGAACATGGTCTTCCAGAAAGACTGTTGCACGTTCAGCGCGTCGGCGAAGGTTTTCGCCTTGCCGAGGTCAGAAGCAAACTGAACCGTCGAGGTCATGTCTTCCTGCGCGGCTTCCATCAGGCGGGCGTTGGTTTTTACTGCGCGCTCTTGAGCGGCTTTGATGCGCTCCTGAGCGGTTTCAACGAGCTTTTCGTTCTGCGCGCGGACTTCATCAACATTGCCGGTGAACGAAGACATCATCGTTTCAAACTGGTCTTTAGCTTTTTCGGCCCATTCAGCGCCATTGCCAAAGGACATGAAGTCTGCGGTTTCGGTTTTCGGAGCGGCGGTGGTCTTCGCTTCGGTCGTTTTGGTGGTCGCCATGATGGCCTCCTGTCATTCCCTGATCGCTGCCCGAACGATATGGTGCGGTGCAGCATTGAGGGGGATATAAGGCCGATTGTGCAGTGCAGCAAGAGGGTTTCTGAAAAAACCCGTAGAATCCCTGAAAGCCGCCTATTTCAAGGCTTCCAGCACCGCAGCGGAGGCGTATCCGTCCGCTGGAAGGCCGGATTGAGCCTGCCACGCGCGCAACGCCCGCTTGGTCCCGGCCCCGATAATCCCGTCCACCGGACCGGGATCAAAACCCCGATCTTTTAGGGCCTGCTGCAGGGCTTTGCGCTCTTCCAGCGAAAGCGGCCGGTCCTCACGAGGCCAGGCGGCGACAATTGCGCCATTTCGACCGGCGATTTCATCGGAAAGCAACGAGACGGCGAGGGCGTAAGCGGTGGAGCGGTTGTATTTCAGGATCGCTTCAAAGTTGCCGAATACAATGAAGGCCGGACCGCGCGCGCCGGCCGGGATGATCAGGCGTCCCCGCAAATTCGGATCGAAACGGTCGGTAAGGCTTGCGCCGCGAATGGATTCGATACCGGCTGCGCCCCATTCCACGACCGCCTTTTTGGTGTCGCTGTCCGCGAGGGCGTAATCAAAGCCGGCAGGCAGTCGCACCTCGGCGCCCCAGGGCGCGTTCGCAGTGTAGCCGGAGACACTGAGATAATTTGCGGTGGACGCGAACACATCGCCAAGGTTCGACCAGATGTCGCGCTTGCCGTCGCCGTCATGATCAATTGCGTAAGACAAATAGGTCGTGGGAATAAACTGCGTGTGGCCCATGGCGCCGGCCCAGGAACCTTTTAGCTCGCTGCGCGCCGCATAGCCATGCTGGATGATTTTGAGCGCGCCGATCAACTGGCTGCGGCCATATCCGGTGCGGCGGCCTTCAAAAGCAAGCGTCGCCAGCGCCTGGATTGCGTCATAGTCGCCCATGATCGCGCCGTAGGACGATTCAAGTCCCCAGATGGCCGAGATGATTTCCGCATCGACGCCATAAGCGTCTTCGATCAGCGTAAAGAGTTTCTGATTTTCAAGATATTTAGTGCGGCCGTTCTGGATTCGCGTCGCCGAAACGGCGCTGTCGAGATAATCCCAGATGCCGCGCGAAAATTCGGGCTGGTTGTCGTTCAATTCATAAACCCGCGGATTGACCGATAACCCAACCAGCGCTTCATCAAGGACATTGGCGGAAATGCCCGCCGCCGCCGCTTCCGCGCGAAACCCCTCCAGCCAGGCGTCAAAATCAGCCGGAGAGGCCGACGCCGCAGAGATCATCAGGGCGGCGGATGCGCCCACGCTTGAAAGCCACTTTTTCATGCCGTCCCCTTGCTGGTCACGCGAATCATACAATCGGCCAAAATCTTGATCAATCAAGGCATATTCAAACCCTATCGCGCCCGCAAGGCCGGATTGTGGCGGGCTTTGCGGCGGCGCTGACATGCGGCTAGATTGCGTTAACTTTTCTCGCGGCGCTATCCGCGCCGCCGCCATTAAGAGGTTCTCATGCTGCACCGTATGCCCGTTTTATGGCTCGCCGTTTCCGCGCTGGCGCTTACTGTCGCTTGTTCTCGCGAGGCGGCGACAGACACTTCCGCGATGTCGCCCGCGTCGGCAAATGAATCCACCGATGGAACCGAAACGGAAACGGCTATGGCTGACGAGAAAGCGCTGGAGGCCATGCGCGCCCAGTTTGCGGTGATCGACATGGATGCGGATACTTCATTCCTGACCGATGAAGAGCGGGCCGTCGTCAACAAGCTCAATCAGGTCGGTAATCTGATGTCGGAGATTTATCTTCGTCAGCGCAGCGAGATGAATCCTGAATGGCGCAAGGAGATCGCCGCCACCGGCAACGATTTGTTGCTCGAGCTGTTCGATCTCCATTTCGGCCCGTGGGACACGCTCGATCACAACCGGGCGTTTTATGGCGAAGTTGAAATGCCGGAAGGCGCGGCGTTCTATCCCGCCGATATGTCCAAGGGGGAGTTCGCTTCGTGGATCGCCGCGCACCCGGAAGATGAAGAGGCGTTCACCAGCGGCTACACCGTTATTCGCCGCACCGATGATGGCGGGCTCAAAGCGATTCCCTATTCCGTGCATTATCGCGAGTGGCTCGAGCCCGCCGCGCAATTGATGCGCGAGGCGGCCGACATCACGACCAATGAAAGCCTGAAGCGCTTTTTGACCTTGCGCGCAGAGTCATTCCTCACTGACGATTATTATGAATCGGAAATGGCGTGGATGGATCTCGAAGGACCGATCGAAGCGGCGATCGGGCCCTATGAAGTCTATACGGACGGGCTCTTCGGCTACAAAACCGCCTTCGAGGCGTTCATCACCATCAAGAATCCGGAAGAGAGCGCGGCGCTCGACAAATACAAGAATTTCCTCCGCGACATGGAGGCCAACCTTCCGGTCGACGACGCCTACAAGAATTTCCAGCGCGGTTTTGAATCGCCGATCGCTGTCACCTATCAGGTCCATGGCGGCGGCGACAATGTGCCCGGCGTGCAGACCATCGCTTTCAACCTGCCGAATGACGAACGCGTGCGCGAAGCCAAGGGCGCAAAGAAAGTGCTGCTCAACAACGTGCTCGGCGCCAAGTTCGACCGCATTCTGGCGCCCATGGCGGAACATGTTCTCGTCCCCGAACAGGCGTCCATGCTGATGAAGGAGTACATGTCGGGCGAGACGTTATTTCACGAACTTTCGCACAGCCTCGGGCCGGGAACGATCACGGTCGGCGGCGAGGAAACCACGGTGAATGCGCAGCTTCAGGAGCTGTATTCCGCCATTGAAGAAGGCAAGGCCGACGTCATGGGCGCCTACAATATTTTGTACATGATGGAACGGGGTGAGTTGCCGGCCGCGGAGAAGGAGAATTTCCTCGCGACCTATTTCACCGGCCTGTTCCGCGCCATGCGGTTCGGCATCAACGAGGCGCACGGACAGGGCGCGGCGTTCCAGTATGATTTCTTCAAGGACGCCGGCGCTTTTGCTGTTGAAGATGGACAATACCGCCTCGATTTTGCAAAGCTCGAACAGTCGATCTCGGACCTCACCGGCGCTGTCGTCGTTCTGCAGGGCAATGGCGATTACGATGCAGCAAAGGCTTTTCTCGATGAACATGCCGTGCTTGATGACGCCGCGCAAAATGTCATCGCCTCGCTCACGCATCTGCCGGTGGATATCCAGCCGGTTTATGAAGATGAGATTTAGGATTTTGGACGATGTCTAATATGATGATTTCGGATGTGTGCATTTGGCCTGCTCATATTGAGGGAAACGAGGCGCTTCAGTCTCATTTGCTCGCTCTCACAGATGGTGCGTTAGTTGCGCTTAATATTGGCGGCACAATTAGCATTTGGGAAAAGATGGCTCAGGGCAAAAATGCGAACCCCACTCCTGGATTGAAGCCAGCATGAGATTTAGGGCGCGCGTGGTGGAGTGAAGTATACAAAAATAAAAAGGGGCAATTCGTTCCGATATCTTTGGGAAACTAACTTAGCTCTTAGCTATTAACTAGCGACCGGCTCAAACGAGGCAAGATTTATGAAGAACGCGGTGAAAGCGGCTCTGACGGTTAGCGCGTTATTAGGCGCTGCGCAGGCACAAACACCCGACCCCGCGCATCTGTCGCTCGTCGCAGGCTACAAGGCGGCGTTCACCTGTTCGGCGCATTTCAACGCCGGCCGCAGCGTTGAACAGATCGCCGGCGACGAGCTGCACCGCATTTATCCGGGTTATCGCGAAACCATGGCGACGCTTCCGGACGCCGTGATAGACGAAGACGCGAGGACGGTTTCCGTCGCTTACGAAGGCGGCGCGCGCATCGCGGTCTGGCGGCCGTTCCTTGGTTGTGCGCAACTGCCGTCCGGCGCGGAGGATTTTGCACCGCCATCCGTGAAACTGAAGGCTGCCGACAGGAACATGGACGCGCCCTGGCCGGAGGGCGAGAATGCGGGCGTCGTCTTGGCCGATCAGCCCCACGGGTTCAATCTGGCGGGCGTTGTCGCCGACGCGTTTGACCGCAAGACCTATGGCGAGGGAACCGAAACCACGGCGGTGCTGGTGGTGCGCGACGGCGTCATCATTGCGGAAAAGTATCGCGACGGCTTTGACGCGCACACGCCGCAGCGCACCTGGTCCGTGGCGAAATCCATTGCCGCGACCGTGATCGGCGCGGCGGTTGAAGACGGGATCATCGCCGTCGATGAACCGGCGGGATTGAAAGTCTGGAGCGCGCCCGGCGATCCGCGCGGGGCGATCACGCTTGAAAACCTGCTGCATATGTCGAGCGGGCTGACCTCGCCCCATGCCGGCAACCGCACCGATGATGTTTATTTCGGCGGCGGCCGCGTCGTCGATCACGCCATCACCAACCGGCTTGCCGCCGAGCCGGGAACGCATTGGCGCTATGCTAACAACGACACCATGGCCGCCATGCGCGCCTTGCGCGAGGCGTTGAACAATGACCGGAAGTTTCTCGAATATCCGTTCAGAGAAATCCTTCAGCCGCTCGGCATGGACCACACGTTTCTGGAAACGGACTGGAACGGCGATTTCGTCATGTCGTCTCAGGTCTGGACGACCGCGCGCGATCTGGCGCGCATCGGACTCCTTTATCTCAATGACGGCGTCTGGGCGGGAAAGCGCATCCTGCCGAAAGGCTGGGCCGACTATGTTGCTGCACCAGCTCCTGCGCAGTCGCCGCATGAACGCGACAATGGCGACCAGCTTCCCGGCTATGGCGCGCAATTCTGGCTCTATGGCGGGCGTCACGGCTTGCCGGAGGGGAGCTATGCGGCGCGCGGCAATCGCGGGCAATATCTGATGATCATTCCGGCGCGAAACGTTTTGATCGTGCGCCGCGGTTTTGACGATGGCGGCGGGTTCGATCTCGACAGGTTTTCCGCGGACGTGCTGGCGGCGCTCGACGGTTAGCGCTGAGAGCAGCCTAACCAACTGATCTTAGCCTTCATCCTGAGGAGCAAAATTTCTTTATCCTTCGAGACGAGCCTTCGGCTCCCTCAGGATGAAGGAACAACTTCGTCTCGAAGGACGAAGGCGTAAAACTGCGAGATGTAAAGAGTTCTAAGCCGTTTTCGCCAGCGTCACTTTCGATCCCGGCTTGCGGCCGAGTTTTTCGGAAATCCATACGCTGGTTTCAATCAGCGCGTCGAGATCGATTCCGGTTTCATAACCCGATTGATGCAATGAATAGATGACGTCCTCGCTGGCGACATTTCCCGACGCACCCTTTGCATACGGACACCCGCCAAGACCGGAGACGGATGAGTCAAACACCGTGACGCCTTCCCCGATGGCGGCCCAGATATTGGCGAGCGCCTGTCCGTAGGTGTCGTGGAAATGTCCGGCGAGGGCGGTTACCGGCACAGCCTTCGCAATAGCCCGGATCAGCGCTTTGGTTTCCTCTGGCGTTCCGGCGCCGATCGTGTCGCCGAGCGAAATTTCATAACAGCCCATTTCATAAAGCGACGCCGCGACGGGCGCGACCTGCGCCGGCGAAATTTTTCCTTCATACGGGCAACCGAGGACGCAGGAAACATAGCCCCTTACGCGCACGCCGTCGGCTTTCGCAGCTTCAATGACAGGGCGGAAACGCTCAAGGCTTTCTTCGATGGAGCAGTTGATGTTCTTCTGTGAAAAACTTTCCGACGCTGCGCCGAATACCGCGACCGTATCGGCCTTGGCTGCGCGGGCGCTCTCATAGCCCTTCATGTTCGGCGTCAGCACCGGATAGGAAACGCCTGGCGCCCGCTTGATGGTCGTCATCACCTCGTCGGAGGCGGCCATTTGCGGCACCCATTTCGGCGACACGAACGCGCCGCCCTCGACGTGCTTGAACCCACAGGCGGCGAGCCGTTCGATCAGCTCGACCTTGGTCGCGACGTCGATCACTAGCGCTTCGTTCTGCAAACCGTCGCGCGGGCCGACTTCGACAAGGGTGATGGGCTTATTCATTCATTCCATCTTTCAACGCGTGCAGAAGATCGACGCAAGGAGCCAGCGGAATTTCGTCAAAACTTTCGATCATCGCATCTTGCATCTGCCGAAAACTTTCATGCCGCGTGATGCTCTTGTCCATAAAGCACCGTTGCCGCGACGCTTCGTCGGGCCACAGCGCATAAGACCAATATAAGCCGTCTTTGCCCTTATGCAGCCTCGCGCCGTAGGACTTGCACCTTTTATGAACGAGGCGGGTGCCTTCGGCCCAGGCGTCCTCGAACTGTTTGGCTTTCGCCGGATCGGCGCGCCAGCGATAAAGAACCGCAATGCTCACGCACTTTCCTCGAATTCCACCAAGAGGTCGCCATCCTTCACCTGATCGCCGGCCTTGAACTTGTAAGCCTTCACGACGCCGTCATAGGGGGCCTTGATGGCGTGCTCCATTTTCATGGCTTCCATGACGAGGAGTGGTTTGCCCGCTGCGATGGCGTCGCCGGGTTTCGCCGACAAAAGCGTAATAACGCCTGGCATCGGCGCCGTCAGCGAGCCTTCGCTTGAATGATGGGCGGAAATCCCCGCCAGCGGGTCGGGGAAAGCGATGTCCCAATGGTTCGCGCCGATCCACACGCGCAATTTCTCGCCATGCGGCGCAGCGAAAGCGGTGAAAGTTTCGCCGTCAATCGTGATGCGTGCTTCGCCATGATCAATTACGCCCGAAAACGAAAACTTGACCGACGCAAGCGGCTCGCGACCCTCGCGCCGCGCGGCGGCGGAAGCGTCCGGTTCCAGCGTTGCAGTGTATTCATCGCCCGATTTCGAGAGGCGCAGCAGGGCCGCCTGTCCGTCATGGTCGAGCCACATCACTTCGTGACGCGGGCGGTTGAGGCGAAAGCCGGCGAGCGCGCTCCACGGATCATTGTCATCGCCTGAGGCGACCCCACGTTTCCATAGCGCCGCCGCAGCCCATTGTTTCGGTCCGGCGGGCGTTTCGGCAAAGAGCGCGGCGTCGTGTTCCTCGATGAATATTGTTGATACGTCGCCCTTGATGAAATCAGTTTCCGCGGCAAGCGCGTGCAGGAACGCGGCATTGGTCTCTAGGCCCGCCACGCGTGTCTGATTGAGCGCCGCGCGCATGGCGCCGAGCGCCTCCTCGCGGGTTGCGCCATGGATGATGATTTTCGCGATCATCGGATCGTAGAACGGCGTGATCGCCTGGTTCTCTTCTACGCCGGAATCGATGCGCGCAATGTCGGCGGGCAGCTTCAGCGTGGTCAGCGCGCCGATGGATGGTGCGAAATTCTGGTTTGGATTTTCCGCATAAAGCCGCGATTCGAAGGCGTGACCGCTTTCTGTGATTTCACTTTGCTTCAGCGGCAAGCCCTCGCCCGCGGCGATCCTGAGCTGCCATTCGACGAAATCAAGGCCGGTGATCATTTCCGACACCGGGTGCTCCACCTGCAACCGCGTATTCATTTCCATAAAATAGACGGCGTCATTTTCCGCGTCATAAAGAAACTCGACCGTGCCCGCGCCGCGATAGTCGACGGCCTTACCGGCATCGACGCCGGCCTTCAGCAATGCAGCGCGCGTCTTTGCGGGCAGGTTCGGCGCCGGCGCTTCCTCAATGACTTTCTGATGGCGGCGCTGCACGGAACAATCGCGCTCGAACATGTGGACCACATCGCCCTTGCCGTCGCCGAAAATCTGCACCTCCACATGGCGCGCGCGGGTCACATATTTCTCGATCAGAAAACGGTCGTCGCCGAAAGCGGATTTTGCTTCGCGCTGCGCGGATTTGAGCGCGTCTTCGAGATCAGCTTCCTTTCCGACCATGCGCATGCCCTTGCCGCCGCCGCCGGCGGTGGCTTTGAGGAGCACCGGATAGCCGATGCGTTTTGCTTCCTTTTTGAATGTCGCGACGGACTGGTCTTCGCCCTGATAGCCCGGCGTCGTCGGAACTTTCGCCGCTTCCATCAGGTCTTTCGCCGCCGCTTTCGAGCCCATGGCGCGGATCGTTTTCGCGGTCGGTCCGATAAAGACAATCCCGGCCTTGTCGAGCGCATCGGCGAATTCGGCGTTCTCCGACAGAAAGCCGTAGCCGGGATGCACAGCTTCGGCGTCGGTTTTTTTGCAGGCGTCAATGACCTTGTCGGCGCGCAGGTAACTCTCCGCCGCCGCCGAAGGACCGATATGCACCGCCTCGTCACAAGCGCGCACATGCGGCGCATTCCGGTCAGTGTCGGAATAGACCGCTACAGTCGTTAGCCCCAAGCGCCGCGCCGTACGCGCAACCCGAACGGCGATCTCTCCACGATTGGCGATGAGGATTTTCTTGAACATGCTTCAGCTTACCATGTCGAATGCGGGGTGATAGTGGATGGTGCGGATGTCATCGGGCGCGACGCCGTCCAGATCGTCATCATCGCGTGCGATGATTCGAAAGGCGTCGCCGGCGTCAAACCCGGCCCAGGTCATTTTGCGTTTCGCCGCCGGTTCAAAACCGAAGCGGGCGTAATAGGAAGGCTCGCCGAGAACGGCGATCAGCCGCGCCTTGCGCTTGCGGCAATGGGAAAGCCCGTCTTTCACCAGCGCCGCGCCGATACCCTGCCGTTGATGCGCAGGCGCCACGGCGAGCGGGCCAAGACCAAGCAAGACGCCGGAGAGTTCAGGCTTGCAGGTGAGGGGGCTGAACGCGCAGTAGCCAACGACTTCTCCGCTGACTTCCGCAACCTGTTCGATTTCTATCGCCTGTTCTTCTCGCAGGCGGTCAACGAGGCGCGCTTCATCATCACGGCCAAAAGCGCTGGCGAGCAGTCCCGTCACGGCGACATGGTCGGCGGGCTCTGCCGCGCGAATGAGGGCGCCGGGCGACATCTAGCCGTCAAGCCAGTTCGGTTTGCGCTTTTCGAGAAAGGCCGTCACGCCTTCCTTGCCTTCCTTGCTGGCGCGGGTCTTTGCGATCATGCCGGCGGTTTCCTCCATCACCGGTTCGCTGAGAGGGCGGTAGGCGACCTTGCGGATCAGTTCCTTGGCGAGGGCTTGCGAACTTGGTCCGCAGACCAGCAGATCGTTGAGCGTGGTTTCCAGTTCGTCATTGAGAGCGTCAGCCGCGACAACTTTGTGCAGCAGGCCGATGCGCCGCGCTTCCGCCGCGTCAAAGCGTTCGCCGCTTAAGAAATAACGCCGCGCCTGGCGCACGGTGATCGCCTGAATGACGAAGGGAGAAATGACAGCCGGAATAAGACCGACGCGCACTTCCGACAGGGCGAAGAATGACGTGTCGGCGCCGATGGCGATGTCGCAGGCGGCGATGAGACCGAGGCCGCCGCCCATGGCCGGCCCGTTGACCAGCGCCACCGTCGGTTTCGGCGAGTCGTAAATCGAGCCGAGCATATGGGCGAGGCGGCGCGCGTCATCCTTGTTCTCGGCGGCGGAAAATTTCGCCGCGCGGCTCATCATGTTGAGATCGGCGCCGGCGGAGAAGGCTTTCCCTGCGCCGGTGAGCACGATAACGCGGACATTGGGATCGGAGGTGAGGCGGCCCATGGCCTCGCAGATTTCGCCGATCAACTGCTCGTTGAACGCGTTGCGAATGTCGGGCCGGTTCATGGTCAGCCGCGCGACGCCGCGCTGGTCGATGGTGGTGATGAGAACTTGTTCGGTCATTTTCGCCCCTTTACATCCTGAACACGCCGAAACGCGTTTCTTCGACTGGCGCATTCATCGACGCTGACAGACACAGGCCCAGTACATCGCGGGTCTGCGCCGGGTCGATGATCCCGTCATCCCAAAGCCGCGCCGAGGAGTAATAGGGCGAGCCCTGTTTGTCGTAATCGGCGCGGATGCCGTCCTTGAATTTCTCTTCGTCTTCTGCGGGCCATGTCTCGCCGTCGCGCAGGCCGTCGCGTTTGACGGTGGCGAGCACGCTCGCCGCCTGTTCGCCGCCCATGACCGAGATGCGCGCGTTCGGCCACATGAACATGAAACGCGGCCCATAGGCGCGCCCGCACATGCCGTAATTGCCGGCGCCGTAAGACCCTCCGACGACGATTGTGAATTTCGGCACGGCGGCGGTGGCGACGGCGGTGACGAGTTTGGCGCCGTCTTTCGCGATGCCGCCTTCTTCGGCGGAACGCCCGACCATGAAGCCGGTGATGTTTTGTAAAAAGATCAGCGGAATTTTGCGCTGACAGCAGAGCTCGATGAAATGCGCGCCCTTCTTGGCGCTTTCGGAGAAGAGAATGCCGTTATTGGCGAGAATGCCGACAGGAAACCCGTGCAGCCTTGCAAAGCCTGTCACCAGCGTCGAGCCGTAGAGCGGCTTGAACTCGTCGAAATCCGAACCATCGACGATGCGCGCAATGATTTCGCGCGCATCATAGGGTTTTCGCGCATCGGCCTCGACAACGCCGTAAAGCTCCTCCGCCGGATAGAGCGGCGGCGCGGGGTCGGCCATGACGACGGAGCCCAGTTTCACCCAGTTGAGGCGTTTGACGATATTGCGGGCGAGACCGAGCGCATGATCGTCATCTTCGGCGAGATGATCGGCGACGCCGGAAATCCGAGTATGGGTGTCGCCGCCGCCGAGATCTTCGGCGCTCACCACTTCGCCCGTCGCGGCTTTCACCAGCGGCGGGCCGCCGAGAAAAATCGTTCCCTGCTTCTTGACGATCACCGCTTCGTCGGACATCGCCGGCACATAGGCGCCGCCGGCCGTGCAAGAACCGTGCACGATGGCGATCTGCGGAATGCCTTTTGACGAAAGCTGCGCCTGATTGAAAAAGATGCGGCCGAAATCGTCCTTGTCCGGAAAGACTTCGTCCTGCATCGGCAGGAAGGCGCCGCCGCTCTCCACGAGATAGATGCAGGGCAGGCGGTTTTCGAGCGCGATCTCCTGCGCGCGCAAATGCTTTTTCACCGTCATCGGATGATAGGTGCCGCCTTTGACGGTTGGATCATTGGCGACGATCATGCATTCAACGCCGTTGATGCTGCCGATCCCGGCAACCACGCCCGCCGCCATCACATCGCCGGAATACATCTCCCAGGCGGCGAACTGGCCGATCTCGAGGAACGGCGCGCCCTGATCGACGAGTCGCGCGATCCGCTCGCGCGCCAGCAGCTTGCCCCGCGCCTTGTGGCGTTCAGCGTTGCGCGCGCCGCCGCCTTCGGCGACGCGATCGACATTGGCGCGAAGCTGGCCGACGAGATCGCGCATGGCTTTCGCATTCGCGGCGAAGCCTTCCGAGCGCGGGTCGATTTTCGTGTTGATGACGGGCATGTGTTCCGGCGTTTCCCTTGGCTTTTGAACGGTCTATCAAAGGCGGGCGGGGAAGGGAACAGGAGACGCATATGCAGGTGAGGTCAAGCGGCGGGGCGTGCGGGGCGGAAGTGACGGGAGTCGATCTGAGCTGCGCGTTAAGCGAAGCGGAGGTAGCAGCGATTCGTGAAGCATGGCTCGAGCATCACGTCCTCGCCTTTCCCGGTCAGGCCATCAGCGACGATGATCTGGAGCGGTTTACGCTGTATTTTGGTCCGTTCGGAGACGATCCTTTCATCGCGCCGATTCCGGGGCGCAACCACATCATCGCCGTCAAGCGCGAAGCGAATGAAGCGGCGCCGGTCTTCGCCGAAAACTGGCACACGGACTGGAGCTTTCAGGCGACGCCGCCAGCGGGAACATGCCTCTATGGAATCACCATTCCGCCCGTAGGCGGCGACACCCACTTCGCCAACCAGCATCTGGCGCTGGAAAAAATGCCGGATGCGTTGCGCGCGAAACTGGAAGGCAAGATCGCCATTCATTCTGCGCGCGCTCCCTATGCCAAGACCGGGGTCTATGGCGAGGAGGATGCGAAGGCGCGTTCCATGGATATTCGCGCGTCGGATGAGGCGCTGACGGCGGAGCATCGCCATCCGATACTCCGCACCCATCCAGAGACTGGGCGCGAGGGGATATTCGGCTGCGTCGGCTATATCACCGGCTTTGCGGATATGGACGAAGCGGAGAGCATGACGTTGCTGGCCGAACTCTATGCGTGGCAGTCGCGCGATGAATTCGTCTACAAACACAAATGGCGCGAGAACATGCTGGTCATGTGGGACAATCGCTCGGTTCTGCATCGCGCCACCGGCGGCTATGACGGCCATGCGCGGTTGTTGCACCGGACGACGGTTGGCGCGCGTTAGGCGGCGGATTTCGATTTCAACAAAAACGCGAGCGCCGCCACCCAACCGAACAGCGAAAAATCCGCCATGCGCTGGAACAGCCCGCGTAAGTCCGCATTCTCCGGCGAGGCCATGCCGACAAATCCGGCGATGCACATCGCCGCCGTCAGGAAGGTGAGGCCGCCGATCAATTTCTGGCCGGTCTTGCTGAAATGCAGGCCGATGAGGATCAGCGCCGGCGGCGCGGCGAGATAGCCGATAACGCCAAGCAAATTATGCATCAACTGACTCTCGGAGCCTTCTATCGGGCAGCCGAGATCGCAACGGAAGAACACCGCGCCAAAATAGGAGACTGAGGTGCCGAGCAGCAGGCAGACGCCAGCGAGCAGCTTGCTGCTTTTCGGTGAGCGCAGATAAAGCAGCACGATTGAAAGCGTCCAGAAGATCGCGACCGGCAGGAAGCCGCCATAGGTCATGACCGCCCCATGCGGCGCGCCATTGGCGCCGAGTTCGCTGAGATAGTTTGCGGTCCAATTGTAATCCGGCCACAGTGTTCCGAGAAAGGTCGGCAAGACGATGCCCGTCGCGAGCAAAAGCATCGCGGTCAATCGAAATACGGAATTCATGAGCGCCCCTCCCATTCGCGCGCCTTCGCGATTTTTGACGTAAGGCGTCAGGCGAGCTTTTCAAGCGCGCGGCGCAAGCCCTCGGGCAGATTTACGGGGCAGCGTGTCTCGCGGTCCACATAGACATGGACGAAATGGCCCTCGGCGGCGGGCGCGTCTTCACCCGTTTTGAAGATCGCCAGTTCGTAGCGCACGGAGGTATTGCCGATCTTCGCAACGCGCAGCGCGCCTTCGAGTTTCTGCGGAAATTCCAGCGGCGCAAAGTATTTGCAGCCCGTCTCGACAACGAGGCCGATGACTTCGCCGTCATGAATATCGAGCGCTCCGGCGCCGATGAGATACTCGTTCACGATAGTGTCGAAATAGCCGTAATAGGCGACATTGTTCACATGGCCGTAAACGTCATTGTCCGCCCAGCGCGTCTGCAGCGGCAGGAAGTGTTTGTAGTCGGCGCGGACGGAACGTTCAGTCATAGGAACCCCCTCAGGATGAGGATGACGGGCGGCATGCTCACAACACTTCCGTGTAAAGCGCGAGGCAATCGTCATAGGTGAGCGGGCGCGGGTTGTTTTTCATCAGCCGTTCAATCTTCGCGGCGTCCTCGGCCAGTTTCGGCAGGACATTGTGCGAGACGCCGACCTCGGAGAGGCGGCTCTTCACGCCGGTGGCGGCACAGATCTCCGTCATCTTGCTAACAAAGGCTTCGGCCCGCGTCGAGAAGTCGCCGGTGTCGTTGGCGCCGATCACGTCGCCAAGCTCGGCGTAAAGCGGCGCGGCGACGGAACAGTTGAAGCGCAAGACCGGCGCCAGCATCAGCGAATTGGCGAGGCCGTGTGGCACATGAAAATGCACGCCGAGCGGATAGGCCAGCGCATGCACCGCCGCGACCGGCGCGTTGGCGAAGGCTTGCCCGGCCAGCATCGCGCCGAGCAGCATGTTCTCGCGCGCCTTGATATCGTCCGGCGCATCGCAGGCGCGGACGATGTTGGACGAGAGCAGCCGCAACGCCTCCTTCGCCAGCGCGTCGGAGAGTGGGTTCTTTTTGATCTTGGATGTATAGCCCTCGATGGCGTGGACCATGGCGTCGATTCCGGTGGCGTTGGTCACATGACGCGGCATGGAAAGCGTCAGCGCGGCGTCGAGGATCGCAATGTCGGCGTAAAGCTCGCGCGCGACGACGCCCATTTTCTGATCGTCGTCGGAGGTGATGACGGAGATGTTGGTGACTTCGGAGCCCGTGCCGGCGGTGGTGGGCAGGAGCGCCAGCGGAACGCGGGGCGCCTTCACCATGTCTAGCCCATAAATCTGTTCCAGCGGCTGCGAGGAATTGATCAGGCAGGCGATCACTTTCGCCGTGTCCATGGAGGAGCCGCCGCCGAACCCGATGACGCCGTCGGCCTTGTGGGCGCGCGCCAAGTCGATGGCGCCGCGCACCACCTTCGCCGGCGGGTCGGCCTCAACGCCGTCGAACAGCGCGTAATCGAGGCCGACTTTTTCAAGACCTTTGAGCGCGCCGTCGATCAACCCCGCGCCGACGACGCCCTTGTCAGTGACAACGAAGGGCCGCTGCATTCTGGGTTTGACGATCTCCCCGAGCCGCGCCGCCGCGCCGGTTTCAAAAATGATGTTGGGGACAGTATCGAAGGTGAAGTTCATTGCGTCACTCGTCAGTTGGTTCGACGTTGAAGAAACAGGCGAAAATAAGATCGGCGTCTCCATCCCAAAACCCAGCCGCCAATAAATCCAGCTGCCGCGCCAAGAAAAATGAACCGCAAGGGGTCCAAACGCGAGTCAGTGAAAAAACCGTGCCCTAGCGGTTCCAAAGGTGAAAGAGCAAAAAAGGAAAATGCAAGACCGGTCATCAGCCCGCCTGCAGCATAAACCAATATTGATGGGAAATTTTTCGGAGATTCGAGAATTGAGCTGAATAACAATGCTGGAACAAGGGCGAAAAGAATAATGATGGGCGTCGTTATAATAACAAACGCGGCAAAAGCGGAGCCAATTTTTTGCGCCAATTCCTTGGCGCTTAAATCCGACACCGAGGGCTGGTGTTCAACATGCGCCTCGATAATCGCGAGTTCTACCAATACGCTCGAACTAGGCGCTGTTGCGATTTCAAGGATGAAAACGGACGCAGCCACGGCGGCCGACGAAATAATCAGTGCGGCGAGCCAGTGAACGATCGCGTCGGAGCGGCGCACTATTTAAAACCCAATGATCGCGCCGTCGCGCCGGGTTCGAAAATGATGTTGGAGACAGTGTCGAAAGTGAAGGTCATGATGCACCTGCGTCGGGGTTCATTGATCTCTAACGCGAGCATACGCTTTGTTTAAGCGTTCGTCGTAATCGGGTGCAAAAACAATCTCATTTAGCTTTTCCAGTTGGCAGTCCAAATCCCATAAAGCCCGCTGCTCAGCCTGATCCCGGAATTTTTCATCATCACGCTTGTTAAATCGCGAAAGCCAATCTGATAAGATAATGAGTTCGTCTTCGGATAGTTCAATCGAGTATTTTTTCATTCTACCCAAACCTCACCAAGCGTCCCGGCCTTGCTTTCGTCACTTCGTCGTTTGCAACCACCTGCTCGCCTTTAACGAAAGTGGCGCGATAGCCGGAGACGGGCTGCAACAGGCGCTGGCCGCCGGCGGGCAAGTCCTTGACCATGCGCGGCGCGCCCAGCGCCAGTTTCTCGTGGTCGATGATATTTATGTCGGCGCGCAGGCCGACCTTCAAACGCCCGCGATCTTTGAGGCCCAGATAATCGGCGCCGTCGGCGGTCAGCATCTGGATCGCGCGCGCCAGTGAAATTTTTCCGTGGTCGCGGTCGCGGCACCAATGGGTCAGCAGATAGGTCGGAAAGCTTGCATCGCAGATCGTCCCGACGTGAGCGCCGCCGTCGGAAAGGCCGGGCAGGGCTTTTGGGTGCGTCAGCATGGCGCGGACGTTTTCATAATTGAAGTCGGTGTAATTATAGATCGGGAAATAGATGAGCTGCTTGCCGTCGAGCTCCAGCAGCGTGTCGTAAAGTTTCTCCATGGCGGTGACGCCATCGGCGCGCGCCTCGGCGCCCAAAGATTTCTCCTGCGGCTGTTCGTAATCGGGGTTTTCGCCGAGGCGGAAAAACTTGTTGGCGACCATTTCAATGGCGGCGATCATCACATCGGCGATGGGCGGCACGGAGGAGCCGGGCCCGGCGAGTTTCACCGGCGTTTCGCTGAGGCATTTTTTCTTGAACGCCGGATCGCGCATGATCGCTACGCGTTCAGCGAGCGGTTTGTCCTTGATGGCGATATAACTCGGCTGCGCCATGATCGGATGGAAGGTGCATTGCAGGCCCTGAAACACGCCGATGGCGCGCGGCGCGACCTGCACGTTGAAGTCGACACCGTCTTTATTCAGGCGGTCGGTCTCATCGAGAATGCGCCGCCAGTCGTCCGACGCCATGTCCCGCTGCATCAGCGAGATGGAGGCGGGCTTGCCTTTGCCGGCGCGCACGAAGCTTTCAACGATCTTGAATTCCTCGTGGAACTGATCGCCCTCGCGTTCGAGGTTGAAATCGTTGACGATCTGCAACACGCCATGATCGAGATCGGCCAGCGCGCCCGACAGCGCCACCAGTTCTTTCTCGGCGGCTTCCGCGCTCGGCGTCCAGTCGCCGTCGGCGGTGCGGTGAACGTCGGTGCGGCCAATCGAGAAACCTGCGGCGCCGGCCTGCATGGCTTCGCGAACAATGCGCTGCATTTCGGCGATGTCGTCGTCGCTCGCTTGCTCGAATGCGCTGGCGCGTTCGCCCATGGCATAGACGCGCACCGGATCGTGACCGATCATCACGCCGAAATCGATCGTGTGCTTCATGGCGTCGATGGCGTCCATATATTCCGGGAAGGTCTCCCAGTCCCAGGTGAGCCCTTCATGCAGCGCGGTGCCGGGAATATCCTCAACGCCTTCCATTAGGCGCACGAGCCGGTCGCGGTCGGATTTTTTCACCGGCGCAAAACCGACGCCGCAATTGCCCATTATGATGGTGGTGACGCCGTGATTGACGGAGGGTTTTAATTCCTCGTCCCAGGAAATCTGGCCGTCATAATGGGTATGAAGGTCGACAAAGCCCGGCGTGACAATGGCGCCTTCGGCGTCGATCACCTGTTTCGCGTCGCCGTTGCAGGCGCCGATTTCGGCGATAACGCCATCCTTAACGCCGATATTGGCGCGAACTGGCTCGCCGCCATCGCCGTCATAAACAAGTCCGCCGGTGATCTTGAAATCGAAACTCATTCTTTCCTCGTCTTTCTGGCGTCCAGCGCGCGAAACAGAAGGATCATAACCCCGCCGGAAAAGAAGTGCCAAATGCCCCATACAGCAGCGATGGCCGCCGCGCCGCCAAGGCCTTTCAGCTGCGCGAGCAAAAGGACAACGGCGAGGCCTGCGTTCTGGATGCCGACTTCAAAGGTGAGCGTGCGCCGCCGGGCTGGCGAGGCGCCGAGCAGGCGGCCCGCGCCGGCGCCCAATCCGAATGCGAGCGCGTTATGCAACACGACCGGGATGTAGATCAGCGTCCAGCCCGCTGTGATGACGGGCCAGAAATCGGCGACGCCTTTAATAATGACGTAACCGAGAATGCCGCCGCCAAAGAGCGCAAGCGGCTTGCGGATCGTTTCGGCGGCGCGGGGATAAAAGTGCGCGCCCGCCATGCCGAGCGCCAGCGGCGCGGCCAGCATCAAGGTTGTCTGGATCAGGAAAGATGCGCGGCTGAAATTGATCGTGTCGAGCAGTTCGGCGGTGGGCTCATACAGCCCGGACCAGAGGAGGATCGCAGTCGGGGTCCAGATCGCTGCGATGACGCTGGAGCCGGCGGTGAGCGAAACCGAATAGGCCGTATCGCCGCGCGCGCTCCAGGTCATGAAGTTCGAAACATTGCCGCCGGGGCAGGCCGCAACGACGATCATGCCGAGCGCGATCGAGGGGTGAGGCGCCATGATGGCGACCAGCGCCAGCGTCATCAGCGGCAGGCCGATCAACTGCGCGGCGAGCCCGCCCCAGAACAGTTTCGGATCGCGGCGCAGGAATGAAAAATGTTCAGGCTTTAAACCGAGCGCGATGGCGAACATCATGATGATGATCGCGCCGGCCAGCATCGCCTGCGACGGAGGAGAAAGCGTAATGGTTAGCTGATCAAGGGCGGCGACATCCATGTCGGGTTAGTAATAACCCCATATGGTCAAGCGGCTGATGATCAGCATGAACGACAGTCCCGCCCAGAAGGTGAGCCGTGTGCGCAGTTCGCCATACCATGCGGGAAAGAGTCCGGCGCGCATTGCATTGAGATCGCGCATCAGGACGTAGACCAGCAGGACCAGGATGATGACGTGACGCCATACGGGCGGGAACGCCAGAAAGAAAACGCCGCTGGGCAGAATGGCGACAAACGCAGCGATCACGATCATCTGGCCGGGAATGAACGATTCGCGCAGCTTCTGCCCTGGATTGAGCGTCGAGCCCGCGCCGGCGCCAGCGAGATAGGCGATGAATAATGCGCCGTAAACCAGTGCGATCTGGTGAAAGTCGAGGGCGATATGTTGCGGGATGACAAACGGGCTGAGCCATAATGCGGCGGCTGCGATGACAAAGGGCGCCACGGCGTAAAAGCCGAGCTTTGTCATCTGGTCCTTTTGCCGGTTTTTCGACATCATCCGCCCCCACGCCCTTCACCGCCGCAACTTACGGCAGGTTAGCGCAAACAGGCTATTTGCGAAATGCGAGACTAGCAAGCCAGCCGGCGATCAGCGACAGGGCGACGCAGAAAAATCCGTATGAAACGGGCCGCTGATGGGCGAAATCGTAAATCCGCCGCTCAAGGCCGACCCGGTTGACGCGGAGCGTGGCGCTGTCCGAACCGATCAGCAGGCCATTGCGAAACAGATAAACGGCGACATCATATTCGCCAACCGGCGTATTTGCGGGCAAGCGCGCATTGATCGTGAACAGCGAGCCCTTTTTGAAGGAAATGCCGCCGACGCGCGAGCGATAAAGGCCGAGCGCTTCCGCTTCGCTGAGGAATGCGCTGCGAAAAAGGCCGGCTTCGGCGGCGGGAGGGTTTTCGCGATGAATGATGTCAACGTCCAGATATTCAGCATCAAGACGGTATTCCGCCTGTGCGGGCAGCGGCGCAATGTCGTCGACGGGCCTGTTCGCCTGGGTGATGTAAAGGCCGGGCGCGTTTTCAATCGTGTGGGTCGGGCCAGGCGTCCAGATCAGGCTCGACTTCTTCATCTGCCGCACTGTGAACCGGGCGCCCGGGCCTCTGATCACGGAAATAATATCGACGGAGGAGGGGTTCTCCAGACCGGTGACGGCGCCGAACAAGGTCAGGCGCGCGCCGGCGAAGCCCGTATCGACGGCAACGCGATCCTCGGTAAGGGCGATTTCTACGCCTTGCGCTGAAACCTCGGTTGCCGAGACCAGCAGTGCTGCGAGGGAGAGCAGGAGACGCATCATCGCGCAGTCTCCACGATAAATTCCGATCCGGGCGGCAGGGCGAGACCGATCAGCAATCGCGCGCAAACGCCGAGCACCAGCAGCGCCAGCAGCGCGCGCAGATGTTCGGCCTTTAGCCTCACGCCCGCGCGCACGCCGAGCTGCGCGCCGATCACGCCGCCGCTCACCAATAACAAAGCCAGCACAATATCGACGGTCTGGTTTGCGGCCGCATGCAGCACGGTCGTGATCGCGGTGACGAAGATGATCTGGAACAGCGACGTGCCGACCACGACATTGGTCGGCATGTTGAGGATGTAGAGCATGGCGGGAACCATGACGAAGCCGCCGCCGACGCCCATGATCGCCGCCAGCATACCCACAAAAAACCCGAGCACCATTGGCGGGATCGGACTGATATAGAGCCCCGACGCGCGAAACCGCATGGCGAAGGGCAGCGACGCCATCCAGGCGGGACTCCGGCGCTTTCGCGACCTGCGTTTTTTATCTTCCGGCGTTCGCAACAATGCGCGAACGCTCTCCCACAGCATCAGCCCGCCGATAACGCCGAGAAAGACCACATAAGAGACAGAGATCAGCGTTTCGACCTGACCGCTGGCCCGTAACGCGCGGAAGATGAAGACGCCGAGAACCGAGCCGCCGGCGCCGCCGGCGACCAGAAAAGCGCCCATCTGGAAATCGACGGTCTTGCGTTTCAGATGCGCCATCACGCCAGAGACGGACGATGCAACGATCTGCGAGGCTTCTGTTCCGACGGCGACTGCGGGCGGTATGCCGTAGAAGATCAGCAGCGGCGTCATCAAAAATCCGCCGCCGACGCCGAACATGCCCGATAAAAACCCCACCGCCGCGCCCATGGTGATAACCACAAACGGATCGACGGGCATCTCCGCGATGGGGAGATAGAGTTGCATGGGATGCAGGCGGCCCCTCAAACACAAACGAATGCATGCGTTATAGGCGCGCTACGCCTCCCGAAACAAGCGAAGCCGGGCGGATGCGGGCGTTAGTTTGTGTTGGCGTTGAGGTTCGCAGACTCATGGGCGGTTTGCGCGCTCCAGGCATCCACACGCGCGTCGACGGCGGCGCGGTCTTGCGGCGACAAGGCAGCCGCGACTCCCGCCGCAAGCGGCTGCGCCTGATCGTCGCCATTCCGCGCAGCGAGCGAGTACCAGTAATACGCCTCGCTCGCGTCCTGAACGGTTGAGGCGCCGGTTTCGCTCGGGTGATAAATCGCCCCGAGGTTATATTGCGAATCCACCAATCCGAAATTCGCCGCCTGTTCGAACCACGCGATCGCCTCGCGAGGATCGGCCGGGCCGCCATCGCCGCGGGCGGTCATCACGCCGATCCGGTGCATAGCAAGGACATTGCCGCCATTCGCCGCGCGGCGGAACCAGACCCGGGCCTGCCCCAGATCCTGCTCGACGCCCTGACCGGTTTTGTAGAGCTCGCCCAGTTGCAACTGCGCAGGCGGGTAGCCGAGGGCAGCGGCGTCCTGAAGCTGGCCGATGGCGGCCTGCGCCTGTGTTTCATCGCCCGCCGCCGAAAGCGCGTCGATGCTGTCAATGTATAGCGACTTGGGATCGATTGACGGCGCCTCAGGCACCACGGTTAATTCGGTTGGGCGCTCGGCCGGTGCATCTGCTGTGGCTGCAGGCGTCTCTATTGACGGCGCGCGTGACGGCGCGGCCTCGTCCGGTTTGAAGACGAAATCTTTCACCAGATAGATAAGCGCTGCGACGGCGAGCAGGATCGCTGCGCCAAGCGCAATGGTCAGCGGGCGGGCTGATGCTGTTGAGCGCAACGACTCCAGCGCGGCGCGGTCGTTATTGCGGCGGGGCGCGGGCTCTTCTTCTTCGTCTTGTGCGGCTGGCGTAACGGGCGACTTGTCAGTCTCATCTGTCGTGGTCTTGTTGCGGCTGAGGCGCGCCCGCGCAGCAGAAAGCGCTGCTGTGATCTTGCTGAACCGCCCGCCAACCGCTTCGTGCGCGTCGTCGGCAGCGCCTTCCTCAAAGGGTGAGTCCGGCTGCGCCGTTGCTTCTGTTCCGGCGCTTGCAACTTCGCGATGCGGTGCGGTTTCGTCCGCGGCTTCCGAGCCTTCGCGCTTTTGACGCGCGCGGGCGGCGAGAATGGCGCGCTGCTTGGCGCTCAGTTGCGCGCGGCGCGGACGCGCCTGTTCTTCTGCGTTAAGCGCTGCGGCTTCGCGCGCACGCCGCCGGGCGGCGCGGACCATATCTTCTTTGGGCTCGCGCGCGGCGTCGCCTGCCGCAGCCATCGCAGGCGAGAACGAGGATGTGAGCGAGCCGGTGTTTGGCGCCTGTTCGTCTTCGTCATCTTCGTCTTCGGCGGTTTGATCCGCTTCCGCCGTCGGGTCTTCCTCTTCGTCTGAGTCATCCGGAGCTTTTACCGCCTCGCTGGTCAGGGCGTTCCTGACCTCGGCGAGCAGCGCTCTTGCATCGTTCAGCGGCGAGTCTTCAGCGTCGTCATCTTCATTGTCATCGTCAGCGCTTACGGTGATGTCGCCATTGTGCTCGTCATCGTCGGCGGTTTCTTCGTCGAGCTGAAAGCTGAAATCCTCGACCGGGTCTGCCTCGGCTTCGGCCTCTTCGCTTTGCTCGCCGGCGGAGTCATCGAATTCATCAGCGAAAGCGAACGGGTCTTCTTCTGTCGTGTCGTCCTCGATGCCGGCTTCGTCCGCCTCGATCGCAGCGACCGCTTCTTCAATCTCGTCCATGACGTCATCAATCGACGCCTCAGTCTCGCGACTTCCCGCGACTTCTTCTTGGGCTGCGTTCTCAGCATCGACATCTGCGCTGGTGTCCGCGTCAGGCAGGGGGGGTGTCTCGACGGCACGCGGAGGGGCCGCCGCCACCTGTGCGTGCTGGTCAAGCTCCGCAACGCGCGCATTCATATCTTCCAGCGAGCGCTGCAGGGCGTCGAGCTTTTCTTCGGTTTCGCTGCGCGCCGCGGCGAGCAGGGATTCCACGTCAGGATTATCGCCGGGACGCTCAGCCTCGGCGGCAAGTTGCGCGCGGACTTCGGTAATGGTCTCGGCTACTTTCTGGACGCCGTCGGCGCTGCGCTTTTCCGCAGCTTCGATCTGCCCGGACAGTTTCACGATGGTGTTTTCAAGCGCGCGAATCTGGTCGCCGCCGCGTTTGATTTCATCGCCGAGCACGCGCAGACGCGCACCCGTCTGTTCAACGAATTCAGGATCGGAGGAATCGGCTGCTGCCGATTTGAGCGAGGTCGCTTCTTCGGCGATGCGTTCAGCGCGCGCAACCCGTTCCGCGAGGCCTTCAATCGCGGATTTCAGCGGCGCGAGCTCAGCATCGCCGCCGCCCTGATCGCCGACACGGTCGATACGTTCAGCGAATTCCTGAAGCTGCTGCTCGGCGGAATCGAGCCGGGTCAGCGTCGTGCGTTGGGCGTTGTTGAACTGGATGGCAACCTGGGCCAGCGCTTTTTCAAGCGCCTTCAGCGCTTCAATGCGGTGGCGATCGCCGCCGGCGCGTTCAAGTTTTTCGATCCGCTGCGCGACGTCCTGATACGAACCTTCGGCGGGTTTGACGCGTTCGAGCCGCTGAACCCGGTCGACGAAACCGCCCATGTTCCGGGTGAGATCGCTCACGGCGGCGGCGTGTTTCGTCTCCGCTTCAACGACGCGGTTTCGCAGATGTTCAATGGCGGTGACGATGTCGCGGAGTTTCAAGCCTTCGACTTCAGAGTCGGATAGCGCGCCGCCGGCGCCGCCCTCCGCCTGGCTGTAGATCATCTGGTTCAGCCATTCGCCAACGGTCATGCCTTCGCGGCGCGCGGCTTCCTTCGCCGTCTCGCGCGCGTCCCGTTCGATGCCTTTGACGCTCCATGGGGCGTTCGATTTCATTGCAGTCCACCGTAATTCGCCGGGGCGACTTCCCCTCCCACCGGCCTTCAACATCGCGAATGTCTTCGCGCGTGACGCAAGCCGAACAGGTCACCGTTAAGGTGCTTCGCGGCGCCCGCAAAGCCTTAAGCAGTCAGGAAAAACCCCTGATTATTAACAAAAGCTTAACGCTGATTCGCGGGGCCAAAGGCGCAGTTCCGGCAAGCGGTGGAAAACTTCTTCTCGCAAGCGATCTGCGGCCTGTGCTTTCGCTTGCCGGTCCCGGTGATTAGATTGACCGAAAACAGCCCGCCGAATGAACGGAGATTCCCATGACCGCCTATAATGCGCCCCTGAAAGACATGCAGTTCGTGCTCAACGAGGTGCTGCAGATCTCCAAATACGCCAATTTGCCGGGGTTTTCAGACGCCAGCGAGGATGTGGTCGCGGCGATTCTCGAGGAAGGGGCCAAAATGGCCTCGAATGTGCTGCACCCGATCAATCATTCCGGCGACAAGGAAGGCTGCACCCGTCACGCCGATGGCTCGGTCACGACGCCGAAGGGCTTCAAGGAAGCCTATGAAATCTACAAACAGGGCGGCTGGCAGGGCCTTTCTTTCGATCCTGAATATGGTGGTCAGGGGCTGCCTTATATTCTGGCGGTCGCGGTGTCGGAGATGGTCTCGGCGGCGAATATGGCGTTCGGCATGTATCCCGGTCTCGCTCGCGGCGCAGCCGACGCGATTTATCACCACGGCACCGACGAGCAGAAACAAATGTATCTGCCGAACATGATCGCCGGCGAATGGGGCGGGACCATGAACCTGACCGAGCCCCATTGCGGCACCGATCTGGGCTTGCTGAAGTCGAAGGCGGTTCCCAATGGCGACGGATCCTACAAAATTTCCGGCCAGAAGATTTTCATTTCCGCCGGCGAGCAGGATCTCACGGACAACATTATCCATCTGGTGCTGGCGCGCATCGAAGGCGCGCCGGAAGGCGTCAAGGGTATTTCGCTCTTTATTGTGCCGAAGTTTTTGGTGAACGAAGACGGATCGCTCGGCGACCGCAATGGCGTGACCTGCGGCTCCATCGAAGAGAAGATGGGCATTCATGCAAATTCGACCTGCGTGCTGAATTACGATGAGGCGACCGGATGGCTGCTCGGCGAAGAGAATAAGGGCCTCAAAGCCATGTTCACGATGATGAACGAAGCGCGACTCGGCGTCGGCTTGCAGGGCATGGCGATCTCCGAAGTCGCCTATCAGAACGGCGCCGCCTACGCCAAGGACCGTTTGCAGGGGCGCGCGCTCACCGGGCCGGCGCAGCCGGAAAAACCGGCCGATCCGATCATCGTTCATCCCGATGTGCGCCGTATGCTGATGGATCACCGCGCGTTTACCGAGGGCGCGCGCGCATGGATGTACTGGTCGGCGCTCCATGGCGATCTGCACTTCAAGGCGGAGGATGAAGCAACCCGTCAGAAGGCGGACGATTATATGGGGCTGATGACCCCGATCCTCAAATCCTACCTGACGGAAAAAGGCTACTGGCACGCGACCAATGCGCAGCAAGTGCTGGGCGGGCATGGCTATATCCAGGAATGGGGCATGGAACAGTTCGTGCGCGATGCGCGCATCGCCATGATCTATGAAGGCGCCAACGGTATTCAGGCGCTCGATCTTGTCGGCCGCAAGCTGATGAAGGACGGCGGCCGCGCGTGGCAGACCTATTTCGCCGAGATCGACGAATTCATCGCTGATAATAAAGACAATGAAGACCTGAAGCCGTTCCTCGACGGGCTGGCGCTGGCGAAGGGCCGGACGCTTGAGGCGACACAGTGGATGGGCGCCAACGCCATGGCGAATTTCAACAATGCCGGCGCGTCGTCCATGGATTATCTGTGCCTGTTTGCGCTGACCTGTCTTGCTTACGCATGGGCGCAGTCGGCCAAGGCGGCGCTTGAGAAGAAAGACTCGGGCGACGACTTCTACAAGAACAAGCTCATCACGGGCCGCTATTTCGTCGAGCGCATCCTGCCGGAAACTTCCTCGCATCTTGAAAAGGTGAAAACCGGCGCAGAGGCGATGATGGCGCTCCCGGCGGAGGCGTTTTAGAACGCCTTACGCCGCGCGGGCTTTATTCAGGTCCGGCCGGCGGTGAAACAGCTTGTCGACATAAGGACATTGCGGGATGATTTTCACATTCTTTGCGCGTGCGTCGGCGACGGCGCGTTCAACCAGCTGTTGGGCGATTGACCCGCCCCGCGCCGCCGGCGGCACAAAGGTGTGGTCAATAACGATAATTGAATCGCTCCGCTTTAGGTAGGTCAGTTCGGCCTCGCCGCCCTTTACGGCGGCCCAATAACGCCCGCCACGGGGACTGACCGTATGTTCGATTTTGAGATGATCGGTCATCTGGCGGATGTAATCACGCGTTGTGGCGGATCAAGCATGGGTCGCGAATACCGCCATATGGACAGCGTTGTTTAGTAAGATCGGCCAAGAATTGTAGGTCTTGCGAAGGCGGCGCTTCAGCCGCCGCCTTTTTCGTTCATTTCGGCGCAATGGAATTGCCGCAGGCGATGAACCCTATAGGATGCGCCGGATTTTCGGGCGCTGCGCCCGGTGGTTTTTAACAAGGGGTGCATGATGAGACTCATTTTGGCTTTACTTTTGGGAACGACGGCGCTCGCGGCCTGCGGCGAGCAGGGCGCTGCGACGAAGGAAACAACGTCGGCGGCTGCGCCGGTTGCTGCTTCCGCGGAAGAAATCGCGGCGGAAACCGCGCGGCTGAATGAGTGGTTCGATGCGAAGTTCGAAGAGCAACTCGATTTCAGCCCGATCTCGCGAACGTTTCTGGGCGACAAGAAAGATTACGACAAAGTCGACGATCTCTCTGAAGAAGCGCAGACCGCGCAACTCGAATGGCAGCGCCAGACAGTCGAAGAGATGAAGGCGAATTTCGACCGCAACAAGCTGACGCCGGAAGCGAAGACCTCTTACGACATCTGGATCTATCAGTATGAACGCGCCGCTTCCGCCGATAAGTTCCGCCGCAGCGGCTATGTGTTTACCCAGATGCAGGGGCCGCAGGCGTTTCTGGGCCAGTTCCTGATCGCTTTCCACAAGGTTGACGAGCCTTCGGACATGGAAGCCTATATTGCGCGGATCGGCGGCGGTTCTCGCGCGCTTGGTCAGTTGCTCGAGTCAGCCAAGCTCAACGCCGAGGCTGGCGCCCGTCCGCCGCGCTTTGCTTATGACGGCGTTATTGAACAATCGCGAAACCTGATCACCGGCGCGCCGTTTGCGGGCGAAGGCGACAGTCCGGTGTGGGCCGACGCGCAGTCGAAAGTCGACGCGCTGCTCGCCGCCGGCAAGATCGATCAGGCCAAAGCCGACGAGCTCAAGGCCGCTGCCCGGACGGCGCTGGTGGAACAGTGGGGCCCGGCCTATGAGGCGCTGATCGCCTGGTTTGAGGAAGACCGCCCCAACACCGACGAAATCGCCACCGGCGTCGGCAAAAACCCGAACGGCGCCGCCTATTACGCCGACCGGCTCGCGGCGTCGACCACGACCAACATGTCGCCTGATGAAGTGCACGAGCTTGGCCTTTCGGAAGTGGCGCGCATCAAGGAAGAGATGGAAGCGATCAAAACCCAGGTCGGGTTTGAAGGCACGCTGCAGGAGTTTTTCACCTTCGTTCGCGACGATCCGCAGTTTTATTATCCGAACACGGATGAGGGACGGCAGGCTTATATCGACGCGGCGACAGCGCATCTCGACTTCATCAACACGAAGCTGCCGGACTATTTCGGCATTCTGCCCAAGGCGGGCCTTGTGGTGAAGCGCGTCGAAGCGTTCCGCGAACAGCCGGGCGCCGCCCAGCATTACTTCCCCGGCACGCCGGACGGATCGCGCGACGGCGTCTATTATGCTCACCTGTCGGACATGAGCATGATGCCAATCCCGCAGCTCGAAGTGATCGCCTATCATGAAGGCAATCCCGGTCACCACATGCAGATTTCGATTGCACAGGAGCTGACCAGCGTGCCGAAATTCCGCACCCAGGCCGGCTTCACCGCCTATTCGGAAGGCTGGGGGCTTTATTCTGAATTGCTGGCGAAAGAGATGGGCGCCTATGAAGACCCCTATTCGGATTTCGGCCGCCTGACGACGGAAATCTGGCGCGCGATCCGGCTGGTGATCGACACCGGCGTTCACTCCAAAGGATGGACCGAGGAAGAAGCCGTAGAATACTTCATGGCGAATTCGCCGGCGGCCGAAGGACAGATCCGGTCCGAAGTCCAGCGCTACATCGTCTGGCCGGGACAGGCGACGGCCTATAAAGTCGGTATGCTGAAGATTCTCGAAATTCGCGAGACGGCGAAAGCCGAGCTTGGCGACAAGTTCGACATCAAGGGCTTCCATGACACGGTGCTGGGCGGCGGCGCGCTGCCCCTCGCCATCCTTGAGCGCCGCGTCGAGGAGTGGGTCGCGACGGTCAAGGCAGGCTGATTTCACATCGGCTTGCTCACCAATTGTTCATCTGCGCCGGGCTGCGTTTTAGGGGGTTGTTAACCCCCGGAGCGTAGCCCGGTCAGTGCAGATGAAGCGGGAAAAGGCGCACTTCTATTGCGCCATAAAGACATCGCAGCAGCGCTGTTGCTCAACTTGAAACTCGATTGCGGACACCCCGCGCAGGAGAACAGGATGAGCAGAAAAATTTATACATTCGAAGTGGTCGATGCGAACGGCAAACCTGTGAAACGCTTCACCCATTCGTGCACCAATCTCGGAGCGCAGGATCGCGCGCAGCGCCTTTTGCGCAAGACCCCGCATGCGGCCGCAGCGTTCGGGTGCTCAAGCGACGGGCGCTCGGTGCATTCGGCGTATCGCTGTTAGTTTTCGCCGGTCACAAGGCCCGCAGGGTCAACCGACTTGAGTTCGCATTCCCAGACGGTCACGACCCGCCAGCCGAGTTTTTTCAGCGCAGCGGCGTTCGCCTTGTCGCGCTGTTTGTTACGCGCGATTTTTTCGCGCCAGTAATCGGCGTTTTGTTTGGGCTGCCGCCGCCCGCGCTTGCAGGCGTGCCCATGCCAGAAACAGCCATGCACGAAGATGATCGTCCGGTGTTTCGGCATCACGATGTCCGGCTTGCCGGGAAGCGTCTTCACATTCAGCCGATAGCGAAACCCCAGCGCGAAAAGTTTCTTACGCAGCGTAATCTCCGGCGCGGTATCCTTGCCTTTGACCGCGCGCATAACGTCGGAGCGTTTTTCGGCAGAGAAAACGTCGGTTCGGGTTTTGGCGGTCACGCCGCGCGGCGCGCATTTGCGCCAGTGAGTGCGGGATCGAAAACAGCCTCGCCAAGCCACCGAACTACCGGAACGCAGACCCCGTCGCCGCAAAGTTTCAGCGCCGCATTGGCGCTTTGCGGCAGGGTGTAATCTTCCGGCAGGCCCATCAAGCGCGCCGCTTCATGCGGATTGAGGAGGCGCGATCGAACCTCGTCATTGTCGATTGCAAACACAATCTGTCGCGACGACCCGCCGGCTGGCGTCCTGAGGCATCCTGCTAATCCGTCGAAGCGCGCCTCGACGCGCTGGACGCTGACACCGTTTTCCGTTCGCGTCCGCCTGAAAGCGGCGCCTGCGCGCCGCGCGCCGTGAGCAATCAGCGCGTCAATGCGCGCGCGCTGATGCGGCGCCATCATGGCGACGAGTTTTCGGGTTTGCTGGGGCGTATGCCATTCATCCGCGTCCCATTCGAGGATGTCTGCGAAGCGGGCATTGCGCGACTGCCGCGGTTCGGCGCCAAGCCAGAACCATCCGGCCTTCGCCTTCTGCGACAAAAGTTTCTGCGCCTTGATCAGCGCTGATGGAAACATCTCAGAGTCGGAAGGAGCGCTCTTTTCACCGCGCGCCAAATCGGCTGCAGAGCCGAGAATAAAAAGTCGCGGCCGCGATTGCGGCGTGAAGTGTTTTGCATCGAGAACGCAGGCGGTGACGCGATATCCGGCGCCGGACAGATGTTCAACCACGGTTGCGAAATCGCGGCCGCCATTCGACGTTAAAAGGCCAACGACATTTTCAAGCGCAATGATGCGCGGCGCGCGGCCCGCCGCAACGAGGCCTTGCATCAGCGACCAGAAAGGAAAGAAAGCGCCCGATCGCGCCGCCGCCATGCCGCCGCGCGCGCCGGCGAGCGACAGATCCTGACAGGGAAACGACCCCCAGACGAGATCGACCGCATCGCCGGGCAGATCATTGACGCTCAGCGCCGCGATGTCGGCTTCGATCAGGTCAGCGCCGCCGAAATTCGCCCGGTAGGCGGCGCATTTCATCGGGTCGCGATCATTGGCGAGGAGGCAACGCCACGAATCGCCGAGACCGAGGCGCGCCATGCCGCCGCCGGCGAAAAATTCAAGAAAGGTTTTTCTGCGCATCACGATATTCAAAAACGCATTCTGATTTCAGGCTTGGCCGCATTCCCGCCACATTCATCCGTCTACGCATGGGGTTTGCCTTATTTACGTCACGTTTGCCGCGTTTCCGCCTTAATTCAAGACCTTAATCGCATAAGTGTGTCCATCTTAAGATTGACGCAAGGTTTTCGATCCCGCAAATTATGTGCGGGCGCTGTGGGGCCTCGCTCATTTTCTAAGGAGAGGCGAATGCCCTGGATGGAAATGAAACCGGCGACGGTTTTCAAGACGGCGGCGTTTGCCGCAATGACTGCGGCTGGTATGGCCGTTATGTCCGCGCCGGTTGCGGCGCAGACTGCTCCCTCGCCAACAATCTCGTTGATCACTGCATCGACGGCGGCGGCTGCGCAAAGCGAACGCCAAAGAGAAGGCAGGCGCGACGGCGCAGAACGGCGAGGCCGCGGCGACCGCGGCGACCGCAATGATCGCGGCGGCAGGAGAGATTCGTCCCGCCGGGAAAGCCGTGAACAATACAATCAGCGCAACGGCGATCGCGGCGACCGCAATCGCAATGCCGACCGCCAGCGCGGCTCCGATGATGGCGGCCGTCGCGGGGGCCGTGATTCCAGCAACGATCAACGCCGCAGAGACGCCGGAAACGATAGCCGCCGCCGCGACGCTGCCGGGAATGACAACCGCCGCCGCGACGCGGGCAATGACAATCGTCGCCGCACGGCGAGCAATGACGACAACCGGCGGCGCGACGCGGCTCGCGACGGACGACGTGACGGCCGGGGCGACAACCGCGGCGATCGCCGCGACGCCTATCGTGATGGACGCCGTGACGGCCGCGCCGACAATCGCGGCGATCGGCGTGACGCCTATCGCGATGGCCGCAGGGATCAGCGCTACCGCGATCGCGACAGGGCGCGCGACGCCTATCGCGATGGCAGAAGGGACCAGCGGCGCGCCGACCGCCGTTATTATCGCTCAGATCGCGCGCACCGCAGCGGCTATGGGCCCAAGCGCCGTCATGGCTACTGGTCGCCCCAATATAACCGCTTCGTCTACTATAATGGCTATGATCCGACCGGTTGGCTGTTTGTGAGCTTCGGCTGGGATCTCTACACGCGATCCTATATCGGCGATTGCGAAGTCGTTTCACAGAACTTCTATCGCGGCGGGCGCCGCTATGAAGAGGTGGCGCTGCTTTGCTACGACGCCTGGGGCTATGGTTATATCAAGCCGGGCAGCCGCCGCGTCTATCGCGACTATTATTGATTCGCCTGAACCGGCGGATCAGCATCGGCTGAGATTACGGACGCCTCACCGGCGTCCGTTTTCTTTTTGGGGGCGAGAGGACCGGCTCCTGATTCGCAATCATTGACCGGGCGCCCCGACTCTGTGGACAAGGGCGAGTCAACTGCCAGTATTCGCTCGCTCTATTCGTTCATGCTCTTTTCGGGTCCGATGAAACGCCTGCCGAAATTTTTCACCCCTTGCCTGACAGCGCTTGTCGCTGCGTCCATGCTCGCGCTGGCGCCGGCGCGCGCGGATGACTGGGAGCCGGATGCGCAAGGTCTGGAGGATGTGCAGGTCGGCGAAAAAGACCTGCAGACGCGGATCGCCCTGATCTGCAATGGTCCGTGCGGGCTGGAAAAGCGCGGAACATCGACCTTCTTTTTGCGCGGCGTCACCTCTGAGCTTGCGCTCGATCTTTCCGAACGCAGTCATAATATCGACGGCTTCGCCATGGTTCCCGATGCGGAAGGAAGCCTGCTCAACATCTCGACCCGCCGCATTCTCGAATACGCCAACGCCAAGCCCTGTTCGATTTCGGGGCGCGCCGCCACATGCGTCGATCTGTTCTTCGCCGACGCCGTGGCGACCGCAGCGCAACTGGCGACGCCGTCGCTCGCGCCGCCGCGGCCGGCCGCGCAGCCCGCGCTGCGCGAAAGCGCGCCCGAACGGTTATCGCGGTTTGCAGCGCTCGCCCCGCCGGAACGGTTGGCGCCGCCGCAAGGCGCGCGCCTCGCCAGCGTGCAGCCGGTCCATGCGCCGGTCGAGACGCCGGCGCAACTCGCGAAACCTGTCCTCCGCACTGAACGTCCGCTCCCGGCGCCGCCGAAAAAAACGCTGAACTATGCGGCGGAGATTGAAAACTTGCTTGGCAAGAAACTGACGCCGGGCTTTTGCGCCTCATCGCAGGCGACATTACAGTCCGACCCGTGGGCGCTCGACGCCATGGTCAATGTCGGGCTGTGCGACGCGGCGGCGGGCCGGGTGGAACAAGCGGACGCAACCCTGTCGCGATTGCTGGAATACACGCCCGACAATTATGAAGCCTATGTCGGGCGGGCCGTGATTGCGCTGCAGGCGGGCGAAAAAAGCATCGCCCGGCGCTATTTCCAGAATGCGCTTGACGCGCCGCCGCCGATTGAAGAATCTTCGGCCATCGTCGAAGCGATGCGCGCGCTTTAGACTATTCCTGAACTTTCTGTGCGCGATGAAGAGGCCTTTATGTCCGACCGCGCGCCGCCTTATCACTTTACCAACGCCATTGTCCGTCGTCCGGCGAAATCGGTGACCGGCGGGTTGCGCGCTGTCGATCGCGGCGCGCCGACCTATGCCGGCGTTGCTGCAGAGCATGACGCCTATGTTGCCGCGTTGCGTGAAGCGGGCGTTGACGTCTCGGTGCTGGCGCCGCTGGAAGGGTTTCCGGACTCGATTTTTGTCGAAGATCCGGCGCTGGTTTTTACCGAAGGCGCGATTTTAATGCAGCCCGGCGCGCCAAGCCGCTTGGGCGAGGTTGTGGAAATCGCACCAACCCTGCGTGAGATGTTCGAAACTGTCATCGAACTGCCGTCGCCGGGTTTCGCCGAGGGCGGCGATATTCTGACGACGGCGCAAACAGTGATGATCGGATTGTCGAGCCGGACCGATCCTGACGGCGCCAGGGGGCTGCAGCAATGCCTCGAAAAACTCGGCCGTAAAAGTCAAATCGTCAAAACGCCGCCGGGCGTTCTGCATTTCAAGACCGATTGCTCGCTGCTTGATGAAGAGACCATCCTTTCGACAAAACGCCTTGCTGCATCGGGCGTGTTCGAAGATTTCGACACGATTATCCTCCCCGACGGGGAAGAGGCGGCGGCGAATGCATTGCGCGTCAATGATGTGGTGATGATCGGCGCCGGTTTTCCGCGCACGATCGAAATGCTCGACAAGCGCGGCTATAAAGTGGTTCCGCTTGCAGTGTCGCAGATCGGCAAAATCGACGCCGGACTGTCGTGCATGTCGCTGCGCTGGCGCCGTGCTTGATCTTATGTCATTGACCCGGCGCCGGAACGCACCCAGTCTCTGTTAATGAATGAATTATCCGATCAATCGGGCGAGGGCGTGCGTCCGCCGTCCATGGGTTTCTGGCAAGTCTGGTCAATGTCCGCCGGCGTGATGATCGGCTCCGGCATTTTTCTGTTGCCAGCGGTGCTCGCGCCTTATGGGTCCATCAGTTTTCTCGGCTGGCTGTTCACGACGCTTGGCGCGATCTGCATAGCGCTGACGCTCGGGCGCCTCGCGAGCCGCACCGACAAAAGCGGCGGTTTTTATATTTATGCGCGCGATGCGTTCGGCGATTTGGCCGGGTTTCTTATGGGCTGGAGCTATTGGCTGAGCATTGTGTTCGCGACGGCGGCGATCGCCGCGGCGTTCGCCGGTTATGCAGGCGCGATCTTTCCGCCGCTGGCGGGGAATACGATTGCGCAGATGTTTGTTGCGGTGGCGCTGGTCTGGCTAATCACGGCGATCAACATTCGCGGCGTTGAGTCTGCCGCCAGGGCGCAGCTTGTGATGACCCTGCTCAAGATCACGCCGCTGGTGTTGATCATCGGGCTGGGATTTCTGTTCGGCTCCTGGGACAATATTCCCGCTTTCAACCCAACCGGCGCGCCGGTGATCAAGGGTCTGGCGGCGACGGCGCTCCTCACCATGTGGGCGTTTATCGGCATCGAGGCTGGCACGGTCGCGGCGGAAGACGTGGTTGACGCCAAGCGGACCATCCCGCGCGCGATCACCTCCGCCACTATCTGCGTCGCGGTGCTGTATGTCGCATCGACGGCCGCGGTGATGCTGATCCTGCCGGTTGAAGCGCTCGCCGTGTCCGAGGCGCCGTTCGCCGATGCGGCGCGCCTGATCGGTCCCATTGGCGCGACGGTGATCGCGCTGGGCGCCATGGTCTCAACCGCCGGGTCGCTCAATGGCTGCGTCTTCATCGGTGCGCAAACGGCGATGGCCACAGCGCGGGACGGGTTCGCGCCGAAATTTCTGGCGAAGAAAAACAACGGCGCCGCGCCGGCCGATGCGCTGATCGTCACCGGGATCATCGGCACCATCATCTTGTTGATGAATTACACCGATGGTCTCGTCGCCGCGTTCACTTTCATGATTTCCATGTCGACGCTGGCGACGCTTGCGCCTTACGTCCTGTCGGCGCTTGCTGAAATCAAGGCTGACTGGCGTTCGGCCCGGGGATGGCTGATCATTGCGCTCGCCGCGCTCGTCTACTCGATCATCGCCATGGCCGGGGCGGGGATAACGACGCTGTTGTGGGGCGCGCTGCTGCTCGCCGCGGGACTGCCGATCTTTTACTGGTCGAAAGCGCGCCACAAAAAGCCGTCAGCGGCGATCGCCGACGCGAATGCTTGACCGTCCGGAAAACCCCGCCTAGCGTCCGCCGCGCCATGACAGAACCGAAGAAAAAACAGTCCTTTCAAGACCTCATCCTGACGCTCCAGAATTACTGGGCGGAACAGGGCTGCGTCATCCTGCAGCCTTATGATATGGAGATGGGGGCGGGGACGTTTCACCCGGCGACGACCTTGCGTTCCCTCGGACCGAAGCCGTGGAACGCCGCCTACGTTCAGCCCTGCCGCCGCCCGACCGACGGCCGCTATGGCGCCAACCCGAACCGCTTTCAGCATTATTATCAGTTTCAGGTGGTGTTAAAGCCGAGCCCTGACAACATTCAGGAACTCTATCTCGGCTCGCTCGACGCGATCGGCGTTGACCGTAAGGTGCATGACATCCGCTTTGTTGAAGACGACTGGGAAAGCCCGACCTTGGGCGCCTGGGGACTCGGCTGGGAGGTCTGGTGCGACGGCATGGAAGTGACGCAGTTCACGTATTTCCAGCAGGTCGGCGGTTTCGACTGCAAACCGGTGACCGGCGAAATCACTTACGGTCTTGAGCGTCTCGCCATGTATGTGCAGGGCGTCGATAATGGTTTCGATCTCGTCTATGGCGGCAGGAAACCGGACGGAACGCCGTTCACCTATGGCGACGTGTTTCACCAGAACGAAGTTGAACAATCGGCCTATAATTTCGAGCTTGCCAACACCGAAATTCTGTTCCGCCAGTTCAGGGAAGCGGAAGAAAACTGTCAGGCGATCATCGAGGCAGGTAAAAAATCTGGCAAGGCCTATCCGTTGCCGGCCTACGAGCAATGCGTGAAAGCCTCGCATCTGTTCAATCTGCTCGATGCGCGCGGCGTTATTTCTGCGACGGAGCGGCAGTCCTATATTTTGCGCGTCCGGACGCTGTCGAAGGCGTGCTGCGAGGCGTGGCTCGATAGCCCGCAAGGCGTCAGCGAAGGCGCGGGCGTTGTCGATTACGCGGAGGCTTGAAGCATGACTGTTGCGCTCCCCCTCGAAGGCGGCTGCCAGTGCGGCAAGCTGCGCTACGAACTCGCCGCCGCGCCGCTCATGCTCTACGCCTGCCATTGCACCAACTGTCAGAAACAGACCGGCAGCGCGTTCGTTCTCTCGAGCGCGATTGTCGAAAGCGCTTTCAAGTTTACGGAAGGCAAGCCCGCGAAAACAGAATGGACGTCCGACGCCGGCAATAAACGCTATGGCTATTATTGCGGCGATTGCGGCTGCCGCATCGCCAATGGCCAGACGCCGTCCATCGGCATCCTCAGTCTGCGCGCCGGAACCTTTGACGACACAAGCTGGGTGCGTCCGGCCGGACATATCTGGGTCAAGAGCGCCCAGAACTGGATCAAGTTCGAGAAGGATGACCTGCTCTACGACGGACAGCCGACGGACTATTCCGCCATCGCCGAGCGCTTCCGCAGTTTCGGCGCCTTCGCCTGATTATTCCGTACAGGCCGCGAAAAACGCCGGGTCCGGAATATTCGCATCTGCAGCATGTTAACACATAACGCATTGCGGCGTTCGCGCGGCGCGCGGTATATTCCGTTCAGACCATAATGAAGGAGGCTCCAATGCCGAAAGTTCTTGGTTTGAATCTGGTTGCCGTTCTGGTTGCGTCGGTCGTGTTCTATCTGGTCGGGTTTGCCTGGTACGAATTTTTGTTCAAGGACGCGTGGATGGCGGCGTCGGGAATCACCGCCGCCGACGCTGAGGGCCTCACGCCCGTTTACATGGCGGGCGGATTCCTCATCACCGTCATGCAGGTCATCGGCATCGGGCTTGTCCTGAAATGGAAAGGCGTCGCCGATCCTGTCGGCGCGATCAAGGCGGCGCTGGTGTTGTGGCTGTTTTTCGCCCTGCCGTTCACCCTGTACCCCTATCTCTATACGCCTGCGCACAACTCGACCATGTTGATGATCGACGCGTCGCATCTGCTGGTTGGCTGGGCTTTATCCGCGCTGGTGCTGCGCTTGATAAAATAACCTCAAAGCGACATCATGGAAGAAGGGGCGGCGTTCGCGCCGCCCTTTTTTATGTGAGACTTAAATGAGCCCGGAATTGACCGCCCCGAAGCGCGCAAGCAGGCGCCGCAGGAAAAAAAAGAAAGCCCGGAGCCGGCTGCGCTTCGCCCTGCGCGCGGGCGCGATTGGCGCCTTGACACTGTTCGTAGGCACGATCGTCTGGGCCGGGCTGTATGCGGTGGCCGCGCCCCCGGGCACGCTGCTCATGTTTCAGCGCAAGATGAGCGGCGACGTGATCCACCACCCCTGGACAAAGCTTGAGGATATTTCGCCCTATCTTGTCACCGCCGTGATTGCTGCGGAAGACACACGCTTCTGCCTGCATAAGGGCATCGACATCGAAGCCATCGACAAGGCGCTGGAAGAAATGAAGCAGGGCAGGAAACTGCGCGGCGCATCGACCATCTCGCAGCAGACGGCCAAGAATGCATTCTTCTGGAATGGCGGCGGCTGGCTGCGTAAGGGCGGCGAGGCGTGGATGACGGTTGTGATCGAAGCGATCTGGCCGAAGCGCAGGACCATGGAAATCTATCTGAACGTCGCGGAATGGGGCGACGGTCATTTCGGCGCGGAAGCAGCGGCGCAGGCGCGGTTCGGCAAGAGCGCAAAACATTTGACCGCGCATGAAGCCGCGCTGCTCGCCAGCGTCCTGCCGAATCCGCATAAATGGCGCGTCGATCCGCCCGGACCCTATGTGCGCCAACGCGCCGGAACAATAAGGTCGCGCATGCATCAGGTTCGCCGCGACGGGCTCGATGCGTGTGTGTTGCAAGGAAAGTGACGATGATGATCAAAAACCTGTCTGGCGCTGCCGCCCTGTTGCTCGCCGCCGCCTGTTCGACCGACGGCTACACGCCTTATTACGCGACGCCGGGCGCGCCGGACCCCAATCCGAAACAGTACGATCAGTTCACGCTGCAGCGGACCGTGTGTTTCGGGTTCTGCCCCGCCTACAAGGTGAGCGTCGACGAGCGCGACATCCTCATTTTCGAGGGCGAGCGGTTTGTCGCCGAGGCTGATGGCGCGGTCAGCAAGCGCCTTCCGAAAGGGTCGTTCAAGAAGCTGATCGAGATCGCAAAGGCGCATCGCTTTTCGTCTTATGACTCAGCCTATCCGAATGAAGACGGCTCCAACTGCGAGAATATGGCGACCGACATGCCGACTGTGAACATCGCGTTCGACGCTGACAATCTCAACCATGCCGTCCAGCTCTATCAGGGCTGTTTCGGCATGGAGGGGCGCGAACAATTCGACGACATGGTGACGCAACTCGATGCAGTGCTCGATCTCGGCGACCTGATCGGCTCGCGCGAGGATTTCTACGGCGCGAAAGACGAAAGCCAATGACCCGCACCACCTCCGAACGCCATACCGACATCTTGAACGGCTACAAAGCTGGCGGGTCGCGCTTCAACGAATGGGCGGAGCAAAAGCTCGGCAATTTTATCCTGACCGATTGGTCATGGGGCGAGCTGACTTTGCGCTGGGACATTGACGATCGCTTCGTCATGCCGGACGGGGTGATGTTCGGCGGGCATATCGCCTCGGTCGCCGATCATGTGGCGGGGCTGGTCGCCATGACCGTGCTCACCGATAATCGCGAACGCTTCCGCACCTCAAAGCTTGAAACCAATTATTTCCGGCCGCTGATGATGCCGCTGGCGGTGATCAAGGCGCGGGTCACCAACGCCTCGGCGACGCTGATCCATGTGGAAGCCGACTTCATCAACGCCGACGACAAGCTCGCGGTCAGGATGAATGCGGTGCAGGTCCGGCGGATGACGGGCTAACGGCCCCCGGCGCCGCCCAGCGCGTCGATATTTTGTCGCTGCATTTTCACCAGCAATTGCTCACGCGACGCCAGTTCTGAAAATGCTGCAGCCAACGGCATCAATGTCGGTCCCTGGTTTTCCGGAATGAACATTTCCGACCGGATCAACAACTCGGCGATGTCTTCATAGAGCAGCATTACGCCCGCCTGCTGATGATCGTAAGTCCGCGCAAGGGCCTTGGCGGTCTCATAGTCGAACCGGCCGACAATGCCCCGGTCTTTAGCTACCTGCCAGGTCACATTCTGCGGCAATTGATCAATGAGGACGGTGCTGCGCAACACGTCGAGCCCGCTGAAGATTTCTATCGGCGTGCGCGGATCGTTCGGTGCGAGGCCGGTGATCTCTTTCATGAGGGCGTCGCTGACCTCGCGGTGGTAGCCGGGTATGTCTTCGAGCAGATTGTGGTTTTCCATCAGCTCCGATTTGATGTCGGCGATGGCTTTGCGTTCTTCGCCCGCTTCGCCCGAACGCAGGCGCCATTCGTTCACGCCGAGCGCGAGAAGGATCGAAAATACGATTAGCACGCCTTCGCCAAGGAAATAACTAATGGGTTTCTTCATCCCGCCCCTCCGGTTTCGGGAAAAGATAAACCAGTTTCGCGCTCTATTGCACCCGGATTAAACCCCCCTTAGAACCCCGCCCATGCCAGATTTGTTGTTAGAATTATTCTCCGAAGAAATCCCCGCCCGCATGCAAGCGAAGGCGGCGGACGATCTTGAGCGCGCCGTCAACAAGGCCCTCTTGGGCGCCGGCTTCATGCCCGAAGGGGTGAAGGCGTTTTCCGGGCCGCGCCGCCTGACATTGGTGGCGGCTGGCCTGCCGGGGCGTCAGCCCGACCGGCGCGAGGAGAAAAAGGGCCCGCGCGTCGGCGCGCCGGAAAAAGCGGTGGAAGGGTTTTTGAAATCGGCGGGGCTTTCCTCCCTCGATCAATGCAAGCAGCGCGACGATAAAAAGGGCGCGTTCTGGGTTGCGGTGATCGACCAGAAGGGTCGCAATACGGCGGATCTGATCGCGGAGTTTGTTCCCGAAATTGTTCGCGGGTTTTTCTGGCCCAAGTCCATGCGCTGGGGTGAGGGCGAGATAAAGTGGGTGCGGCCGCTGCATTCGGTGCTCTGCACGTTCGATGGCGAAGTTGTTCCGTTTGAGATTGACGGCGTTGCGGCGGGCGATGTGACGCAAGGTCATCGCATCATGTCGGCCGGCGACATTCAGGCGCGGTCGTTTGACGCTTACGCGGCGGCGCTGTCGAAGTCCAAAGTCATTCTCGATGCGGACGAACGCAAGGACATCATTGCGCGCGACGCCGCGAGCCTGTGTCAGGCGCAGGGGCTGGAGCTGGTCGAAGACGCGGGGCTGTTGGCCGAAGTCGCCGGGCTCGCCGAATGGCCGGTCCCGATGATGGGATCGTTCGACGAGAAATTTTTGAAACTGCCCGACGAAGTGCTGACCGCCTCCATGCGCGGGCACCAGAAATATTTTTCCGTGGGCGACCCGAAAACCGGGCGCCTCGCGAACCGGTTTGTATATGTCGCGAATCTCGAAGCCACGGACGGCGGCAAGTCCATGCGCACCGGCTATGAGCGCGTGCTGACCGCGCGGCTGTCGGATGGCTGGTATCTTTACAATCAGGATTTGAAAACGCAGCTTCTCAAAGATCGCATCATTGGTCTTCATAGAGTAACGTTTTTCGAGGGCCTAGGGTCGGTTGGCGACAAAGCGAAACGCATTGCGGCGCTTGCTGAAGGGCTTGCGCCCCTTGTGGGTGCAGATCCAAAAATGGCGAGACGAGCTGCGATGCTTGCCAAAGCCGACCTCTCTACTGGAATGGTCTACGAATTCCCTGAATTGCAGGGCATCATGGGGCGCTATTACGCGCTTGAGCAGGGCGAAGCGCCGGAAATCGCCGACGCCATTCGCGATCATTACAAACCCGCCGGACAAGATGACGATGTCCCGACCGCGCCGGTTTCCGTTGCTGTCGCTTTGGCCGACAAGATCGACACGCTGACGGCGTTCTGGGCCATCGACAAAAAACCAACCGGATCAAGCGATCCGTTTGCGTTGCGCCGGGCAGCGTTGGGGGTGATTTCTCTGGTATTGTCTAGCCGCAGTCGAAGCTCCTTATCCAAATTGGCGGACGCCGCCTACATTGAATTGGCGGTGACTTTGGCCAGTCACGAAATAGTTTATCGAATTGACGGCGGCATTCATCCATTCTTAGTCGACGACAATGGGTTGGATTTCGGTCCGCATGGGCAAGTGGCGCCACGAGAATTCATAAGAAAAAAATTGGACGACGGAGTTGTTGTATTCAATGATTTCAGCACCAAAAAACTTGAGGATGGAACTGAAGAACTGGTATTCAAAGATTTTCCATCAAAATCCGAAGTAAGTTCAGGCATCGTAGATTTCTTCCACGACCGACTGAAGGTTTATCTCAAAGACAAAGGCCATAAGCACGACCAGATCGATGCGGTGCTCACCGACGCCGAGGGCAATCTGCAGGACGATCTCGTTCTGATCGTCGCCAAGCTCGAAGCGCTCGCTACGTTCCTCAAGATCGATGACGGCGCCAATCTCGCGGCGGCCTACAAGCGCGCGGCGAATATTCTCAAAGCCGAGGAGAAAAAAGACGGCGTAGGGCGAACTTCAGCCCGCCAGGACGAGACAGCTTCGCGGCGGGCTGAAGCCCGCCCTACGATTGACGAAAATCTTTTGACGCAGCCGGAAGAAAAATCCCTGTTTGCGGCGCTGACCGCTGCGGAAACCAAAGCCGAAAAGGCCGTCGCGGCGGAAGATTTCGAAGCCGCCATGTCGGCGCTGGCGAAACTGCGCGGCCCGCTCGACGCCTTCTTTGAAAAAGTCACGGTCAACGACGACGACAAAAACATGCGCGCCAACCGCCTTGCGCTGCTTGCGCGCCTTCGCGCCGCCACAGCCAGGGTCGCCGATTTCTCAAAACTTGAAGGCTGATTTCGGCCAGCGTCTATTGTTGCATCCCGGTCTGCGACGCGACCAGCGCGGCGTATTCCTCGACCGACAGTTCGCCTGATGCGTCTCTGTCATAGAGGCTGAAATCGATATCGGCGATATCGGGGGTGACGGCCCGGATTTCTTCCAGCGACAAACCGCCAGACGTATCCGCATCGATGGCGGTGAAGTCGACGGCCTGGCTGCGCGCGGCGCTGATGCAAAGAGCGAGGAGGGCGGTAGCGGCGAGAATGCGTGTGGTCATGGGACTCCCTTCGATCATCGCCGAAACAACTGATCGCTGCTGCGGCGTTGAAAGTTACAACTGCGCGAACGCGCCCCACGAAGTCCCGCTTGCATTCTGGCGCTGTCCTTACAGCGCGGGCGACGCGTCGCGGGCGCACTATTGCGCCGGCGATCGCGTCAATTCAAATAAAATGCGTGTAACGATGGCGCGTGTTTAATCTTACAATGCGGAAAGACAACAAACGCTATTGATCGTCCTTATATCCGCGCGCGCGATCAGCGCTCGGGAAAAACAGAAACGCCAGCATCAATATGTAAGGCGCGTAGTCCCAGCTTATCGCCAGCGCCCACACGTCAGAGAAAATATTGGCGTGCTTCAAAACCGCATCGCGCGGCGTGATGGTGGACAGCGCCGGAATAAATTCGGCGTCCACCACCGCCTGCGCGCGGGAGATCTTTTCCGGTTCTTCCGGCGGCGGCGGATCGAAAATTTCGCTGAAAATGTCGAGCCCGCGCGCAGGAGACAACTCCGCAGCAGATTTTAATGGCGGTTCGGGTTTCTGCCGCTTCTGACTGCGGATCATCGATTGCAGCGCGTCCTCGACATCGGCGGCGTAGGCGTCAATGGCGGCGCGCTGGCGCTCGCTTGTGCGTGAGCTGACCGGTTTCGGATTGGCGCGGGCGAAATTGTCGAGCTGCTGATCAAGCAGGCGTTCGATCCGTTTGTCGCTGCGCCAGCGATTGAGGACGGACGCGAAATCATTGAACGCCGTTTCAAATTCGCGGTTCCAGCGATCGACATTGTCATAGACGTTGCGCGAGAGCATTTTTCTCAGCATGTCGGCGCGCGCGGTGCAGATGTCCGGGTCATAGGGACTGACGCCGGAGGGGTCCGGGCTGTTGATGATTCGGGAAACGCTTTCTTCAAGGCCGCGATACGAGTTTGCGATGCCGATAAAATAATCGGTGACGGCGCCGGCGCCGGATGCGCCCGATTGTGAGCCGCCGTCGCATTCGGACTCTGCGACGCGCGTCACGTCGTTGCCGACAGGCGCAAATCTTCGAGAAACAGAAAGTCGCGCTGGCCAGGCAGTGATTCCCGCGCACTCGGCGGAGAGCCGGTCAATCTCAAACGCATAAGTGTGGCGCACGGCGTCAACGCCGCCAGCACCGGCCCGACAATGAACAGTTTGAACGCGCGCTCGATGAAGAACAGCTTGTCGGCGAGAAAATTATTGCCGATCCCCCTGAACCAGTCGCGATGTCTTACGAACTCCGCGCCGCCGACCCAGATCGCGACCGCAAGGCAAAAGTGGAAAACGCCAAACGCCGGCGGCAGGATCGAGTTGAGGAAAAAGTCCGAGGATTCCTGCGATGTAATGAGACCGAAGCCGATGGCGGAACTGACTGCGCTAAAAAAATCTGGCCGTGATGGCGACCACCACGAACAGCCGATTGAACAGCGATGATCCTTTGAGCCGGCGGGAGGTGACGGCGGTGAACACGACAACGCCCATCAGGGCCATAACGTCGCTTGCGCCCGCCATCGCCGATAGGGAAATGCCGGCGATTTCCGTGACGACGTCTTTGGGCAGGGTCTCGGCGTGGGCGCCGGAAAAACCCGCCGCCATTGTCGCTAGCGTGATAAGGGTCTGAATAATCAGGAATGTGCCGCGCCCCCCGCCCGGCTTCGCGGTTCTCCCGCCCCATGTCGCCCCTTCAGATCGCCCGCTGGCCGCCATCGCCGCACCATCCGCTTTCTGCGCGCAGACGGGTGCTGGTCGCCCAGCCTAACACGGAAAAAAAAGTGGTGGATAGTTATGGCGATTATATACTTGACAAAGTAACCATAGGACACCAATAAGTTGTGGGACAGGCCGGCGCCATAGATGAGACTGGGATCGTAATCACCCCCGAGATGATAGAGGCGGGAGTGAGCGCATTTTATGCTGAATACGACCGCCCGGAGTTGTCTTATCACGCACTCAAGGATTTAGTCGGCAAAGTTCTTTTTGCAGGCTTGCGGGGACTTCATTCCGATAACAAAACGCGTGAAGCTCACAGATAATCCGTTTGAGCCGATCTATGTCAGCGTGAAAGTCCTCTAGATTTTGGGCGATCTTTTCTTCTTTCCGGTTATGGTCGCCGGAATAGGTCATCAGAACGAAATGCGTCTTGGCATAGCTGTATGTTGCGTGCGCGTATTTGTTACGAATCTTATTGGCTTCTGTAAGCAGGCCCTTGTAGTACCGCAAACAGGCGCGCTCGCGAGATTGTTCCGGCCGGTTTTTCGTCACTTCTTTCAATAAGTCTAACCGATTGGAAAAGGCTCTGAATACGCCAAGCGTTGATAACGCGTCTTGTTTTGAAAGGATGCCTACTTTTTCGAGAATTAGTGGTGGATAGCCTTCTACCATAGCGAAAAGGCTGATGATTATGCCAACGGCTTCTGCGTAGTCCTTTCCCCATTCCAGGGCCACGTTGTATTTGGTAGTATCGCTTGAAATTTCAGATTCATTTTCAGTAAGTGGCGGCATAGGCATGGCAAAAGGCTCCAACGATAAGAAGTTCAACGAAACGCTGCGCAACTTACTGAATACGCCGCCCTCTCATCACGACGATGAAAAGAAGGGCGAGAAGAAGCCGCCTAAGAAGAGGCGCGATAAGCAAGCGGCCCCAAAAAAGGCGAAGACTACTCGGTAGGGGTTTCGGCAGGAAGAATGTCAAGACTGCCAATCTCGACTGAGCCGTCTGGCGTCACCAAAAATACCTCCAAAGTTGAAGGTTCTGGTACGGTTAGTGGGGAAAAAACAACATGAGTTGATCCCATCAGTCCCGTAATCGCGTGCCCAAGGGTGTTTGTATCGTCCATGGAGGCGCCGGGTTTTAGGGCTGCGACAGGCGTTTCGAAAATTGGTTTTTCCGCACCGGCAAACTTTAGAGATAGCGAGAAACGCTCTGGAAGAGGCTCGCTTTTAGACACCATGAACCTAACCGCAATACACAACTTGGGAAGCGTAATCGGAAATTTTGCATCAATGATTAGCGCCTGATTATAGACACCAATGTATGAAACCTTGTTTCCTACTTCCTGACGGATGTCATCGCAAAATGTGGCAATTCCAGTTGGCATTGTTTTAAGCCGCTACTGTCCAAGTTTCTGTAAGTTTAGATGATGGCTGATTTGCTACGCCTAGAGTGACGTTACTGCCATTTCTAATACCTCCTACAGATTGTTGTTGTCGCGACAGGTATCCAAAGCACGCCAACACAAAAACGCGAGGAATGGGCTGTTTGCCGCTAAGGTAATTAGCAATTTGCCCACGGCTTCGGCCCAATATAATAGCGGCGCGTTCTTGTGTGAGTTTGTTAGAGTGTAAAAACTCGCGTAAATCGTTTGCTGACATCGATTCTTCTGCCAAGCGCTCTACGCTAGTCGCGGCCATGTCGATTTCTTCATCGTCACCCCACGCGATAGAATATCCGTACTCACCGACATGAACCGAGCGGAAAAGTTTTTTGTTTGCGCGTAGCGGTTTGTAGAATTTCAGAGTTTGAATGAGCGGAGAAAGATCGACATCTTCTGTAATGTGCGGTCGAATGCTTTGTTCCCAAACAATACGAACGCAATGATCAGAAAGTGGCGTCACCGAATTGATGACAGGCATCGGCAACTGGCTAATTATCCCGTTCATTTAATTCGCTCCATTTCTTACTTGTGGTTTTGGCATTTGCGACCAACCATGCCCGCGCATCGGTCAGGACAGCGGGCGGGACCAAACCTCGAAAGACCTCAAGGGTTTTCAGGCTGACTAGCCCGTCCCAGCCTGGCCCCTCGACATGCACATGGGGCGGCGCATGATCGTCGGCGTACATTTTTATCGTCGCCTTTGAGTGAGGGAGGCGGTGCAGTGTTGGCATTCACGAAGCCCTAGATAGTATAACCATTATACAAAGTCAAGGGTTTTTGTATAATGGTTATACAATAGCTGCATATTGTGGGGTTGTGCAATGGGCATCACAAGCCGTAGTGCAATTTTCGCCAGCGCAGGAAGCGCTCTGCTTGATGCTTAAAGCAGGGCTTCACTAGTCCGCCGATAGGTCAAACGCTTGCCGCTGATGCCTTGGAGGGCGCGGTTAGCGCGTTCGGCGTCTTCAACGCCAAGTTTCGAGCGGTTGCTGTAACGGAAGTCAAATTCTGCGAGGTAGCGGTGCAGATGCTTCTCGCTGCAATGCTGGTACACGCCGCGCATACCACGCTTGAAAATGGAGAAGTAATTTTCGGCGCTGTTTGAATACACGTCACCGCGAACATATTCGTCTGCTGAATGGCGAACGGTTTCATGTTCGGCGACCATGGTCGGGACTTTCGACGCGCTGTAGAGGCGGCTTTCATCGGTATGAAGGCGGCTCTCGCGAGCCACGTTCTCGGAAACGATTTGCTCAACTTTGGCAAAGGTTGTGTGCGCAACGTGAAATGTGCGAGCCGATCCGCCACGCTCGACAAGGGCAATCACGGCGCGCTTGTTAGCGCCGCCACGGCCTTTGTTCTGGTACTTCACGCGACCGTCAACGGACTGGGTGCGCGTTTCTTTCGTCTTGCCTTGGTAGGTCTCATCCGCCTCGACAACCTTGCCAGCGCCGCCCATAGGCTCCTGAGAGCCAGCGACAGGCGCCATGGCTTCGCGGATGCGATGGAACATGAACCAAGCCGTCTTATAAGTGACGTTCAGCGAGCGGTGCAGTTGGTGAGCGGAAATGCCTTTTTTCGATGACGAAAGAAGGTAGGTCGCCAGCAGCCACTTATTCAGCGGCACTTTCGAGCGCTCAAATACGGTGCCGACCGTGACAGAGAATTGCTTACGGCATTCACGGCAATTGTAGAGGCCGGGACGGTGCTTCTCGCCTTCCATGGCGCAGATACGGTCCTGATCGGCATTGCCGCAGTGAGGGCAATACGGGCCATTCGGCCAGCGCTGCTTTTCAAGGTGCGCGCGGGCTGCGTTGGCGTCGGTGAAGATGATATTTGTCAGGTCGATCATGGTCTTGGCTCCTACCTTCTTAATATGGGTTCGGAGGGTTGCTTTGTCAAGTATATAATCGCCATAGTTATCCACCACTTTTCTGCAGGCCTTATAGTCCTTGGTTTAGTAGATGCTGCTATTTGAGGTGCGGCGATTTTGAGGACGGATTTGGCCGATCATGGCCTGGTTCAGGCTTGGATGTTGCGTTGCGGCGCCCTATTCCATGGCCGCGTCCCTAAGCGGAACGTCCAGGGATCGGACCATGACTGGGCCAAGTCCGGGATGACCAGACAAGGGCGGAGATGACGGTGAAGGCAGATGAAAGCGGGAGACCCAATGACCGGAAAAACTAAATGGGTTTACTCATTCGGCGCCGGCGGTTCGGAAGGCGACGCCTCCATGCGCAATCTGCTTGGCGGCAAGGGCGCGAACCTTGCGGAAATGGCGAGCCTCGGCCTGCCGGTGCCGCCGGGCTTTACGATCACCACCGAGGTTTGCTCGGCGTTTTACGCCAACAACAAATCCCATCCCGCCGGCCTGAAGGAAGAAGTGGACGCCGCGCTTGCCGCTATCGGCAAGCATGTGGGCATGAATTTCGCCGACAGGGAGCGCCCGCTTCTGGTGTCTGTGCGTTCCGGCGCGCGCGCCTCCATGCCCGGCATGATGGACACGGTTTTGAATCTCGGCCTCAACGACGAGACCGTTGAGGGGCTGGCGAAACTCTCCGGCGATCCGCGCTTTGCTTATGACAGCTACCGCCGTTTCATTCAGATGTATTCCAATGTGGTGCTCGAGCTTGATCACCATACATTCGAAGAACTGCTCGAGACCTATAAGGAAGAGCACGATTATTTTCTCGATACGGAGTTGAGCGCCGCAGACTGGAAGACCGTCATCGACGGATACAAGAAAGCGGTTGCGTCCGCACTGGGCCGGCCCTTCCCGCAAGACCCGCAAGAACAGCTCTGGGGCGCCATCAATGCGGTCTTCGGTTCGTGGCGCAATGATCGCGCCGACACCTACCGGCGGTTGCATCACATCCCGGAAAGCTGGGGCACGGCGGTCAACGTTCAGGCCATGGTGTTCGGCAATATGGGTGAAACCTCTGCGACCGGCGTCGCCTTTACGCGCGATCCGTCGACGGGCGAGAACCAGTATTACGGAGAATTCCTGATCAATGCGCAGGGCGAGGATGTGGTCGCCGGCATCAGGACGCCGCAAGCGCTGACGCAGCGCGCGCGCGAAGCCATGAGCGACGACGCGCCGTCCATGGAAGAAGCGATGCCGAAAGCCTATGCCGAACTGGCGGCGGTGTTCGACAAGCTCGAAAAGCATTATCGCGACATGCAGGATATCGAGTTCACCATCCAGGATGGAAAACTCTGGATGCTGCAAACCCGCAACGGCAAGCGCACGGCGAAAGCGGCGCTCAAGATCGCCGTCGATATGTGCGAGGAAGGATTGATCACCGAGGAGGAAGCGATTGGCCGCGTCGATCCGCACTCGCTGGATCAGCTCTTGCACCCGTCGCTTGATCCTGATGCGCCGCGCGATCTGATCCTGTCGGGCCTGCCGGCATCTCCCGGTGCGGCGGCGGGCGAGGTCGTCTTCAACTCCGACGAAGCCGAGCGGCTGGCGCAGGAAGGCAAGGCGGTCATTCTGGTGCGCGTCGAGACAAGCCCCGAAGACATTCACGGCATGCACGCCGCGAAAGGCATCATCACCGCGCGCGGCGGCATGACCTCTCACGCCGCCGTCGTCGCGCGCGGCATGGGCCGGCCCTGCGTCTGCGGCGCGGGGGATCTGAAGATCGACAGGAGCGAGGAATTTTTCTCCGTCGCCGGGCGCAAGATCCAGAAAGGCGATCTCATCACCATTGATGGCGGCGCAGGCCGGGTGTTCGCCGGCGCCGTTCCGACCGTGCAGCCGGAACTGTCCGGCGACTTTTCAAAGCTGATGGGCTGGGCCGACAAGGTGAGGCGCATGAAGGTGCGCGCCAATGCGGAAACACCCCATGATGCGCGCGTCGCCCGCGATTTCGGCGCCGAAGGCATCGGTCTGTGCCGGACGGAGCACATGTTCTTTGAAGCCGACCGGATCGTTGCCGTGCGCGAGATGATCCTGGCGGAGGACAAACGGGGACGCGAAGCCGCGCTCGCGAAACTGCTGCCGATGCAGCGTTCGGACTTTGAAGAACTCTTCCGCGTGATGACGGGCCTGCCGGTGACCATTCGCCTGCTCGATCCGCCCTTGCATGAATTCCTGCCGCATTCGGACAGCGAGATAGACGAGGTGGCGAAATCTTCGGGCATGGATGCGCAGAAACTGAAAGACCGCGCGCACAAGCTGCACGAATTCAATCCGATGCTCGGTCATCGCGGCTGCCGCCTCGGCGTTTCCTATCCGGAAATCTACGAGATGCAGGTGCGCGCGATTATCGAAGCGGCCTGCAACATCGCCAAGGAGACTGGCGAAAAGGTGACGCCGGAGATCATGATCCCGCTGGTCGCAAAACGCGAGGAGCTGGCGATCCTGAAAAAAAGCGCCGACGCCGTGGCGCTTGCTGTGTTGAAAGAAAACAACGTCAAGCTCGACTATCTGGTCGGCACAATGATCGAGCTGCCGCGCGCGGCGCTGACAGCGGACGAAATCGCCAAAGACGCTGAATTCTTTTCTTTCGGGACGAACGATCTGACGCAAACGACGTTTGGATTGTCGCGCGACGACTCGGCGGCGTTCCTGCCCGATTATCTGCGGCAGAACATTTTTGAGCGCGACCCGTTCGTCACAATCGATCCAGACGGAGTCGGCGCGCTGATCAAAATCGCCGTCGAAAAAGGCCGCGCCACGCGGCCGGACATCAAGCTGGGGATTTGCGGCGAACATGGCGGCGATCCCGATTCGATCCATTTCGTGGAAAGCGCCGGGCTCGATTATGTGTCCTGCTCGCCATACAGAACGCCAATCGCCCGTCTTGCTGCAGCGCAAGCAAAACTCAGCAAAAAAGACGGCAGCTCAACCGCCTAAAGCGTTAAGATGAATTTCACCAGCAAAAAGGCCGTTTGAAAACAGTGGCTTACGGGCGTTTCGGTAAGGTTAACAAAGCGTTAACGCACGCCGATTTCATTTGCGGTGAACCTTCGCGGGCGCCATATTCCAGCTAACAGGCGCGCGGAAAGGCGCGTCTTTTGCGTCTTAGGAATTGGTAAGACAAACTGGGCTGGGATGGCGCAAGCGGCCATGTCAGTTCTGAGGCCCGGCAAATTCAGCCGGCCCGCGAAAAACGAGAGACGGTTACACGTTGAACGAGAAACGCGATCATCACGGCCACGAGGTCAACTGGACGCTGCGCAGCCTCGCTGCCGCGGCGCTGCTTTCCGTGTGCGCCGTCGCCAGCGCCATGAGCGCGACGGTCAATGCCGGGCGCGCCGAAGAGGAGCGCAAGGCGGAGGCGGCGATCGCGCAGGAAGCCGACCTCGTTGCAGATCTTGCAAAATATCTGGCGGCTGAAACCGCGGCGACCCGCGAAGCGCTGGATGGTCCGCGGCTCAAACCGGCGAAAGCGACCGGCGAAATTCTGGCGTCGGCGGATCCGATCGAAGCGCTGGCGTCTTTTGATTTCACAACGCTGACCATGGCCAAGATCGACGCCGCCGAACGTACATGTCTGGCGCAGGCGATATATTACGAAGCGCGGTCAGAGCCGCGCATTGGTCAACTCGCGGTCGCCGACGTCGTGCTCAACCGCGTCGCCAGCCGGGTCTATCCGGACACGATCTGCGGCGTGGTGTTTCAGGGATCGGAACGGCGAACGGGCTGTCAGTTCTCCTTCACGTGCGACGGCTCAATGCATGCGCGGTTGAGCAAGCGCAAATGGCAGGAATCGCAGGATCTCGCGGGCGCGGTCCTGGCTGGCATTCGCGCGCCGGTGAGCCGCAGCGCCACGCATTATCACGCAAATTATGTGACGCCGCACTGGGCCGATTCGCTGACGCCAACGGCGACCATTGGCACGCACAAGTTCTACAAGTTCAACAGCCGCACCAATGTGGCTGCGGCGCCGGCGGCGATGTAACCGCCCGATCCGGTTCGCTTTCCCCTCGACTTCATCTGCAGAACCCGTTATGACGGGCGCACCTTGTGCGCCAATGTTTTGATCTCGTAAATGGTTCGTATGCGGAATAAGTCAGGAAAAGAAAGCATTCTGATTGCGGGCGCCATTATCGCGAGCGCAGCCGCGTCGCCGGCTATGGCGGCATCGCACGACGCCCAAACCTGGCTTACCGGCGCTGCTGATATTCAACTTGACGACCGCTGGGCGCTCGATATCGAAATCAACGGACGGTTCACGGATGTGGCAGACCGTCTCGGTGAAAGTCAGTACAAGGCTGTCTTCACCCGGCAACTTTCACCGTCTTTCTCCGCCAGCGCTGGATTGGGGCGGATGATCAAACACAATGCCGGCGCCGGCGACCGAAATGAAAACCGTCTCTGGCAGGCAGCCACATGGTCGCCTGGAGAGATCGCCGGGGTTGCTGTCGCCACACGCACCCAGCTTGAGCAGAAATTCATCAGCGGCGATCTCGGCTGGCGCGCGCGCCAGCGCATCTCCTTCAAGCGTCCGCTAAACGAACGCACGCATCTTTTTGCAACGGGCGAAGCGTACTTTACGCTCAACGATACGAACTATGGCGCGCGCAAGGGGTTCGAACAATTGCGCCTTGGCGGCGGCGCCGGATACCGCGTGTCAGAAAGCGTCACGCTCAAGGCGAGCTATCTCAACCGGTGGAAAGTTCAGGCGGGCGCCGAGGATGAAATCTCTCATATCATCGGGCTTACAGTTGTCTTGCGGCCCTAAGTCGGCATTCGCATTCAAAGACAGATTTCATCGCCTTCATCGGCGATGTGAAACCCTGCTTTCGTGACTGTATTGCGTTGTGGCGCATTGGGGTTCAGCAACGGATTGGTGTGATTCATGTGAATGAAATGCACTTTGGATTTTTCCGCAGCGTCGAGCGCTGAAAACCGTTGCATCGAATGGACCACTGTCGGGTGGGGGATTTTCGACATGTCGCGGCCGGGAAGTTCGTCGCCGGAATAAAACGTCGCATCGAGAAACGCAAAATCGGCCTCGGCAATCCGGTCTTCGATTTTGACGCCCGCCGCATCCCAATACTCCCAACTGTCGATATCGGGAATGAACAGCGCCGACTTTTCCGGACCTTCAATTCTGAATCCGGCGACTTCGGAAAATTCCTGCCGGTGCGGCACGAGAAAAGGCGTCACCGAGACGCCTTCAGCCAGGACCTCGGCCTCGCCATCCTGCATGATTGCAAGAAAGGCATTGTGCAGCGTCAACAGTTGCGACCATGGGCCGTTTTCAGCGAGATAATCCGCCATGCGCGGCATCGCAAACACTTGAATGTTTTCAGCGCCGGCGGCTTCACGCCCGAACATCATTAAGCCGGCATAGTGACCGATATGCGCATGGGTGAGAAACACCCCGTCCACATGCGCGGGCTTATCCGTCGGCGCCGCCAGATTGAGCTTATGAAGTTGGTGCTTCACATCCGGCGTTGCTTCGAACAGCCAGCGGCGGGTCTTCTCGCCGCGCCGGTCGATCAGGGCGAGCGACGTAGCAAGCCGTTGCAGCGTTGGATCATCCCATGCGGGATCAGTTGGATTGCCGATCTGCGGCTTGCCGGCATCCTGCGCGACGCCGAGGACGAGCAGGGAAACATCGCACTGCACGGCCTGCTCCGGCGCGACTGGCGCGCAGGAGGCAATCGTTAAAATGACTGCTAACGAGAGGAGCTGTTTCATCAGCGAACAGCCTACAGGAAATCCAGCCCCAAATCGAGGTTCGGCGCGGAGTGCGTAATCCAGCCGGAAGAAATCACATCGACGCCGGTTTCGGCGATGGCGCGCACCGTGTCGATGGTGACATTGCCTGAAGCTTCGAGGACGGCGCGGCCGTTATTGACGGCGACGGCTTTTTTCATGTCGGCGGGCGTCATATTGTCGAGCAGGACCACATCGGCGCCGTGCGCCAGCGCTTCCTCAAGCTGCCCAAGGCCATCGACTTCGATTTCGATCTTCACCATATGGCCGACCGAAGCGCGCGCCGCGGAAAGCGCCTTTGCAATACCGCCCGACGCGGCGATATGATTGTCCTTGATCATCACCGCGTCATAGAGCCCGAAACGATGATTATGTCCGCCGCCGCAGCGGACGGCGTATTTTTCAAACGCGCGCAGGCCCGGCGTGGTCTTGCGCGTGCAGACGATCTTCGCCTTCGTGCCTTTTACGGCATCGACGAGCGCTGCGGTGCCGGTGGCGACGCCCGACAAGTGTCCCAAAAAATTCAGCGCCACGCGCTCGGCTGACAAAACGCTGCGCGCCGAGCCGTTGGAGGAAAGTATGACATCGCCTTTCTGAACGCGGGCGCCGTCGTTTTTTTCGATGGTCAACTCGATCGACGGGTCGGCCATGCGAAAAGCAGCGATGGCGGCGTCAACGCCTGCGATCACACCGGGCTTTCGCGCCGCGATCACCGCTTTTGCCTGAGCGTCCACCGGAATGGTCGCATTTGTGGTGACATCTCCAGCGTCGCCGAAATCTTCTTTGAGCGCGCGGGCGACGGCTTCGTCAATGATAAGCGGAGAAAGGCGCGCGAGCATCAAAATGCATCCTCATCATCATAAACATGCGTTGCGGCGATTTCCGTATGAAAGGCCTCCCGGTCCGTCTGCGGAAAATCGCTGCGGAAATGGCCTCCACGCGATTCCTCTCGCGCCAGCGCGCCCTGCGCGATCAGTTCGGCGGTGACGAGCGCGCTTTTCAGGCCGCTGGTCATGTTGGCGCTCGACTGCATCTCGTGGATAATGTCCATGAGATCGGCGAGGCCTTCGGCGTCGCGGATCAGCGCGCAGTGGTCGCTCATGGCCTGACGCAGTTGCGCCATTTCTGTCGGCGGCGCCGGTTTGGATGACAGCTCCATGCGGTCGCCGGGCGCGCCGGCGTCATTCGACGAATCGATCTCCGCGTCGCGCAGATGCTCGGCGATGCGCGCGCCAAAGACGATGGCTTCGAGCAGCGAGTTGGAGGCAAGGCGATTGGCGCCATGCACGCCGGTGGACGCGACTTCGCCCACGGCCCAGAGCCCATCGACGCTGGTCTTGCCGTCGAGATCGGTGAGAACGCCGCCCATATGATAATGCGCCGCTGGCGCGACAGGCATAAGCTCCGTTCGCGGATCGATCTTTGCGCCCTGACAGGCGGCGAACACCGTCGGAAAGGCGCTCGGGAATTTCGCGCCGATTGCCTCGCGCGCATTGAGAAAGGCGCCGCGCCCGGATTTGATTTCCGCTTCCACGGCGCGGGCGACGATGTCGCGCGGCGCCAGATCTTCGGCCTTGTGATAGCGCGCCATGAACGGCTCGCCGTTGGCGTTGACGAGTTTTGCGCCGTCGCCGCGCAAGGCTTCGGTGGCGAGCGGCGCCGGGTCAACGCCAATATCGAGCGCGGTCGGGTGAAACTGCACGAATTCCGGATCGCGGATGATCGCGCCAGCGCGCGCCGCAAACGCAAGGCCATGGCCCTGCGCCGGGGTCGGATTGGTGGTGACGGCGTAGAGCCCGCCGAGCCCGCCGGTCGCCATGATCGTCTCACCGGCTTCAAAGGCTTCGCGTTCGCCGCCCGCAACGTCATAGACCAGTGCGCCGCCGACAACGCCATTGTCATCGATCAGCAAGTCTTCAACGACGATGCGCTCAAGAATGGTGATGTGTTCGGCTGCCCGCGCGGCGGCGATCAGCGCTTCCATAATCGCGGCGCCCGCCTGATCGCCGGTGGCGTGCACGATGCGGTCGCGGCAATGAGCAGCCTCGCGCCCGAGTTTCAGATTGCCGTCCGCGTCGCGGTCAAACTGCACGCCGAAGCGCAGCAAATCCACAACCGCTTCGGGGCCGCCGACGGCGAGAATATGCGCCGCCTCCGGATCAACCAGACCAGCGCCGGCCTGCATCGTGTCTGAGAAATGCAAATTCGGCGTGTCGTTCGGGCCGACCGCCGCGGCGAGCCCGCCCTGCGCCCATGGCGTCGCGCCGCCTTTGCCGAGCGGGCGCGCCGTCACAATCGTCACTGGACGGGGCGCGAGTTTCAGCGCGGTGTAAAGCCCCGCAACGCCCGCGCCGATGATGAGGATGTCGGATTGCATGTCTATGCCTGCCCGCAAGGCAGTACCCTGTCTGCTGTTGTTCTCATTGTGAGGAACGAGCTTCGTATTCTCTAAGAATGGCGTTAAGAGCGCCCAGCTGTTCGGTTGGAAAGCCGATATCTACATCGCTTAAAAATGCGGAAATTAAATAGTATTCTTCCAAGTTCTTGATTTTGCCTGCGTCGATTGCACGTTGCACTTTCCTTGCGCGAGCGTTCGAGAGCTCAAAAAAAGACGGCTGTCCGGCGACTTTGAGCCTTGCATTTAAATCAAGAATTTCCGCAGCGGTTGCATCACTGACGGTTTCAAGGATGTCATTTATTGCCTGTTTTAGACCGGAAAGCGCCTGCGAAGGCGTAAACTTTTCCCGATTTTGTTTCGCAACCATCAGAGGATCAATGTCTTCCGAGATTGGAAGTGTCAGAAATTGTTTCTGCCAGTTCCAAAGCACCTCGAACAGCACAAGCTTTTCAGCGTACGCTGCTTCAAGTTCTGCTTTGGAGCGGCGAGCCATCACGCCCGCGCCTCAAGCGCGAACACTTCCGGCGGGCGCTGGTGATTATACATCGACTGGCGCGTCAGGGGCAGAGCCATCATCCGCTCGATGGGGCGGCGCGCGCGTTCGATGATTTCGGGATCGATCAGCACCTCATGCTCCATGGTCTGGAGCGAGCGTAGAATCTTCGGCAGGCTGATCATCTTCATATAGGGGCAGAGATTGCAGGGCCGGACGAAATCCACATTCGGATTTTCCAGCGCCACATTGTCTGACATCGAACACTCAGTGATCAGCACCACGTTTTTCGGCTGATTGTCTTTGACGTAATTCGACATGCCGCTGGTCGAACCGGCGAAATCGGCTTCGGCCAGAACGTCCGGCGGGCATTCGGGGTGCGCCAGTACGATCACGCCCGGATTACCCTCGCGGATTTCGCGAATGTCTTCGGCGGTGAAACGCTCATGCACCTCGCAGGCGCCGGCCCAGGTGACGATCTTGATGTCGGTCATCGCTGCGACATTGCGCGCGAGGAACTGGTCGGGGATGAGGATCACCGTATCCGTGCGGAACTCTTTTGCTGCATGCTCGACCACTTCAACGGCGTTGGACGAGGTGCAGCAGATGTCGGTCTCGGCTTTGACGTCGGCAGTGGTGTTCACATAGGTGACCACCGGCACGCCGGGGTATTTTTGCTTCAAGAGGCGCACATCCTCGCCGGTGAGCGAAGCGGCGAGAGAACAGCCCGCTTTCGGATCGGGGATCAGGACGGTCTTGTCCGGGCAGAGAATTTTCGATGTCTCGGCCATGAAGTGCACGCCCGCCTGAACGATAATGTCAGCATCGGACTTTGCGGCTTCCTTGGCGAGCTGGAGCGAGTCGCCGGCGAAATCGCCGACGCAGTAAAAGATCTCCGGCGTCATATAGTTGTGCGCCAGAATGACCGCGTTCTTTTCCTTTTTAAGATCGTTGATCGCGGCGATATAGGGCGCCATTACGCGCCACTCGATTTCGGGAATCTTTTTCGCCACGCGCGGATAGAGGTGATCCGTCTTGCGCTTGACCTCATCGGTATAGGGCAGCGGCGCAGCGGCCGCTTCGCTCACAATTGGCGCAGAAGAATCCGGCATCGTCGCCTCCAGCAGTCGCCGCCTGAAGACCAGGCAATATGCTCAACAAGAGCATATATAAGGTCAAAAAATCAGCCCGCAAGGGCTGGAGCCGGACCTTATCGCAAAAGACCGGTCCGGCAAACTCACAATATCTGGGCGCACTGTCAGCCGGGCTGATCTAATAAAGCCGCCATTTTCAGCGGCTTGGCCGTATTCGCCTAATCGCTCGGGCGGCGCAGGCGGGGGATGACAAGGCCGGAAGCGGCTCGGTCTTTGAGGCTGGCGCGGTCACGGCGAAACAGCGCCGCCGGGCGCCCGCCGGTCTCGCCGGTGGTCTCGCCGGTCGGTTCGACAAAGCCGGATTTTTCCACGCTGCGGCGGAAGTTCTGTTTGTGGAACTCGAAACCTACAATCGCTTCGACGGTTCGCTGAAGCTGCAGCAAGGTGAAAGCGGGCCCGACCATCTCGAAAATCACCGGCCGGTATTTGAGCTTGCCGCGCAGCCGCCCGATCGCCGTGGCGAGGATGCGGCGGTGATCGGAGATCATCGCGACGCCCAGCTCATTTTCCGATGGCGCGTCGCCGGCCGGCGGCTCCAGCCCCGCCGCCTTCCGGTCGCGCCATGCCTCGATGACGAGACCAGCTTCGTACATTAACTCATAGCGATCGAGGGCGCGTTCTTCTTCCCAGCTAAAACCGTTTCGGCCAAAGGCGGCGTTGATGCGGGTTGAGCGCGATTGCCGCCCCGCCGGCGCTGCCGCGCTCTTCGCCCACTGGTCAAGGGCCGGGCTGATCCGTTCACTGATGATGGGCGGTTCGCCGCCGCGCCAGTCCTCCCAGGGGAAAAACGAATACCAGTTCGACCACAGGGCGTCGGCGGCCAGCACTTCGGCCGGCGCCGGCGCCAGCGCAAGGTAGCCAACCGAGACGACCCGTTCGCCGCCGCCGCCAGCGAGCGCCGCCGCCGGCGCCTCGCGGCCCTTGTCACCGAAGGTGTAAAGCTGTTCCACATAACCGAGCGAAACGCTGGTCTGGCGCTCCACCCATTCGCGCACGCCAATGTCGAACGTACGGTGGCGCTGCGGATCGAACGGGCCGTAAGGAAGCGCCAGGTCGCGCGCCGGTCCGCCGATCGGCGCCCGCACGCACAGGACTTCGGGGCGGTCGCCGTCAACAACGGCGATCACCGCATTCAAGGCGATGGCGACATTTGAAACGAAAGGCTGGGCGGGCGGGCTGCTCATGGCCCGTCTATGGCGGATTTACGGGGCGACAGGCAAGGTCACAATCGGCGCGGCGACGGTCGAGCAGCAAGGACACATGTCGAGGATCGCGCCAACCATGCGGTCATCCCGGCCTAAAATGGCGTCGGCCTCTGAAACCAGCAGCACATTGGGGTCGGCGTGCGGCGCGGCGTCCCGCAGTCGTTTGGCGATTTTTTGTTCGCAAACGCCGCCTTCGCGAATGCAGGCGAGGATATAAGCGATCGCCGTGGATCGGGCGACGCCGCGGTGACAATGGATGAGGATGTTCTCGTCGCTCGCCGCCCAGTCGCGGGCGATTCTCAAAATCTCCGGCGCGATCTCGGCTTCGCTGGATTTATGATCGAGCCTGAGATGGCGCTCTACCGGCAAATCGCGAAAGGGCGCAGGCGTGGCGTCGTCAGTGTCGAGGATCGAGATGACATAGCCCGGCCGATGACGCGCAAACGCCTCTGCGGCGGCGTCAAGAGAACTGACGATTATGAGCGGCATGAACTTGTCATCCGGTGCGAAAGGCCCTCCAAGCCTTGATTATACAGAATTTGACCGCTGGCGAAAATTGCAGCAGCCGTTTTCCTCGCCGAGAGATAGAGGCTCGATCGGCGCAATAAAATGGCGGCGCGCTCACACTCGCTTGATCTGTCGGGAATGTTATCGGGGGCCGGCTTCTGGGTCAGCCTGCATTTGCGCCGCCAGCTGGTGAAATCGCTTCAGATAGGATTTTTGCGCCTCAAGGGTCGTCATGGCGGTGAGCGTCAGCGGCGTTACGCCGGTCGCCGCGCCGAAAAACTTACGCGCTTCGGCGACTTCGAATCCAGCCAGTTGCACCGCTTCGAAATAGGCGCTGGCTCGGTCGGCGCGTTTGATGTGTTTTTCGACAGTCTCCGGCAGGTGCGCGGGAAGGCCGAACCGCAAATGGATCGCCTGCATCAGGCGGCTTTCGATGATTTTGTATTGTCCGCCAAGCTGCGCCTTGAAGGGCGAGATCATGTCGCCGATGACAAATTCCGGCGCATCATGGAGCAGGGCGGCGAGGCGCCATTTCACCGGCCAGCCGGGTTTTAACTCGCTGCAGAAATTTTCAACGATCAGCGAATGCTGCGCCACATTGAACGGGATCGGGCCTTTGGTCTGGCCGTTCCAGCGCGCCACCCTCGCCAGGCCGTGGGCGATGTCTTCGACTTCCACGTCCATGGGCGACGGATCGAGCAGATCCAGGCGGCGGCCGGACAGCATGCGCTGCCACGCGCGCGGCGGCGTATCTGCTGTTTTTGCGGTGGAGCGCGGCGCCATGTCGGTCCTTCTTTCAGCGCGGAGGGCACGGCCTAGCAAAGCGATTCCGGCGCGGCAAGGCGCATGAATCGACGAGCCGGGGGTTTCCCGCGCTGGCTTGCGCGAAAGCGGCTTGAGCGCCGGAGACGATAGCTCCATGTTATGAGTCAGTAAGGCGTAAGAGAACACACCAAAAGAAAAGGCGAACGGCGAACCCGTTCGAAAGGGGTGCGAAAATGACGACTTCCGACTACAGAGAACCAGCGCGTTCGGGCGGCATGGCCTGGGTGATGGCGCCGGTGATTATGATTTTGTTTCTGGGCGCGGCGCTTTCCGTTGGCGCTTATTTTTATGGCGACCCGCAACTCACGGTCGCCGAGTCCATGGCCGCGGGATTTGGCGGACTTGCCGGGATCATCGTTGGTCTTATCGCAGCAGTTTTTGGATTGATTGTCGGTCTGATCGGCGCGTTGATCGGACTGGTGGCTGCAGGCGGCGCAGTGGCGATGACGTTGTTCATCGTCGGCTCGCCGCTGATCGCCATCATCCTGATTGTGCTGCTGATGCGGCGTCCGAAATCGGGATGTCCCGATCCGGGCGCGCATGAATCGATCTAAGCCGGTCAACGAGAACCGGGAGGAAACGAAAACCGCCCCGTCCATCGCGACGGGGCGGTTTTTTTTGCGGCCGGAGTTTACTGCTCCGGCGTTTTTTCTTTTGCAGGTTCTTCTGCGGCTTTTTTACGATTGAAAAGCGCGTTCAGTCCCTGATTGATCAGCTCTTCTTCAGCCGACTGCGTATTCGCTTCCTGACCGCCATTGGGGTCGCCTTGCTCTTCGGTTTTTTCCGGCTGGCCGCCGAGTATGCCTTCGAGCAGCGACCGGGCGGGATCCTTTTCTTCCTCTGTTCCTTCCTCGCCGGTCTCTTCATTTTTGTTCCGGCCGCTCAACACATTCTCAAGCGTTCGCTGCAAGCCGGTGCGGGCCAGCGATTCAGCGTCAATACCGATAGTGGGTTTGGCGAAGGTTCCGCCGATGCGCACCGGCACCGTGATCGACCGGCCGCCCTCGCCATCCAGTGTCGATGAACCCTTGGGAAGCAGCCGCAAGTCGATGGTTTGCGCCGCCAGATTGATAGAGCCATTGCCGGTCATCGCCAGATAGGGCCCGTTCAGCGTAATGCTCGGCGCATTGACGAGGCCATTGGCGATGGAAAAGTCCGACAGGAATTCAGAAAAGTCGGTCTGCTCTGTGGGCCCGCGCGCCTCAGCGACCGCGCGTTGCAGCGCCGCCGGATTGAAGCCTTCCTGAAACTCGCCGACAGCGCGGACGAGGGCGGCGATATTGACGCCCTTCAAGGCGCCGTCCGCCAGATCAAACCCGCCCGACCCGTCGATGGTGTTCATGATCGCCGCCTGGCTTGCGCCTGTGGCGGTGAAGTTCAGCTTGAACGATCCGACGCCGAGCAGATTGTCATGCTTCAGCAGGTCAGCCGACAAAGGCTGGGCCTTGACGGCGCCGACGTCAAAATTGCCGGCGAAAGACGGCGTTGACCCGCGCGCATTGACTACAAGGCGGCCGGAGCCTTGTCCGCCATACATGGACAGCTCGGGAATTTCCGCCGTCATGCGCCCGGCGTCGATGGTCAGCTTGATCCGGCTCTCGCCGAATTCGAGATCGTTGATGAGAATCGAATTTGTTGAAATATCGAAGTCGGCGTCGATATTGCCGAGGCTGGCGAAATCCATGTTGGCTTCCGACCAGGCGGGGAAGCCTTCGGCGCTTTGCGCCGGCGGCGGCATATAGGGACGAAGGTCAAGTTTATCCGTAGACAGAACGCCGCTCGCTTTCGGGCGCACGCCGGCCCAGTTGAGCGTCACGGCGCCCTGTGCGGTGATCTCGTCGAACGTAATGTCGGCGTTTTCGAGACGCATGGACGTATCGCCGCCGTCAATGGTTCCTTTCACCGAGAGGTTGTCGAAACCGGGCGCATCGGCGAGCGCCGTTCCCGCCAGCGCGGCAAAGGCCGGCAGATCCGGCGCCGAAAGGCTTGCCGGACCGGAATAACGCAGGCCGTCTTTCGTCGCGATGGCAAGGTCTGCGCCCATGGCCGTGTCGCCGATTTTCAGATCGAGTTTCAGATTGCTCGGTTCGTTCGCCATCATGCCGGCAAGACTGGTCAGCACCATGTCGACAGTTGTGGGCGCATCCTGAAAGATCATGTCGCCTTTCGCTTCGAGAGGTTCAGAAAGGCTCTTCAAGACGACGTTCAGATTGATGTCGCGCGCAACATATGTCTTGCCCGCCGCCGCATCGTTGAACTGAGCGGCGCCTTCAACGATGCGAACGTCGCCCAGTTTCAAGTCGCGCAAGCCTGCGCCTGAGCCTGAGTCTGAGCCCGTATCCGTTTCTGCTTCGGCGTTTGTCTCTGATTTGGCGAGGTTCCAGTTCACCGCGCCGCTCTGCGAACGAGACAGGCGAATGTCGGGGCGCGTCAGCACGAACCGGTCGATCTCCACCGACTTCGACAGGAGCGGGAACAGCTTCACGCCGATATCGGCCGCCTCGACCCGCACCAGATAATCGCCCTCAAACCCTTCCGCATTGGCGATCTCGAGATTGTTCACCTGAAAGGCCGTACGCGGAAAAACCCTGAAGGAAAGGTCGTCGCCAATCGTGACGTCGCGCCCCAGCGCGGCGGAGGCCTGCGCTTCGATCTGCGGTTTGTACGCCGCCACCGGAATAAGCCCGGGCAGGAACAATACCACGGCAAGCGCGACGGCGATCAGGGCGACAAGGAAGAACAGAATGCGGCTCATTGGCGGGCTCTTTCATTTGCATTGGTTCAGTGGCGGATGCGGCGGCGCTTCTGCGCGTTGCGGGCGTGCTGCTCGCGTTGCAGTGGATTGGGCATCCGCTGGATATCACCGGAATATGACCTTTGTGTAGCGCAGAATCAGCCCCAAAGTTGGTTCCTGTTTATACGCGGCGCAGCATTGGTTTTCCACAGGTTGCGATTCTGGCACGAAACTGGAACAAATATGGATAAACATTACAATTCAAATAGTTAACCACACTTGCCAAACGAGAACAAAAAGCGTACATATGCGCTTCATTGACAGGACGGTTCCTGTTCGGGCAACGGAGGCGGCAGTGATTAAAGGCGGATTGCGAGTAGTGGGAGCGGGCGACGTGGACAAATCAAAAGCGCTGGAATCAGCAATTTCCCAGATCGACAAGGCCTTCGGCAAGGGCTCGTTGATGCGCCTCGGCGACAAGAACATCGTCGATATAGAATCAATTTCCACCGGCTCCCTCGGGCTTGATATTGCGCTGGGCATTGGCGGGTTGCCAAAGGGCCGGGTGGTCGAGATTTACGGGCCCGAAAGCTCCGGCAAGACAACGCTGACGCTGCATGTGGCGGCGGAAACGCAAAAGGCGGGCGGCACCGCCGCCTTCATCGACGCCGAACATGCGCTCGATCCGGTCTATGCGCAAAAACTCGGCGTCAATCTCGACGAATTGCTGATTTCGCAGCCCGACACCGGCGAGCAGGCGCTTGAAATCGCCGACACGCTGGTGCGATCCGGCGCGGTCGACGTGCTGATCATCGACTCGGTTGCTGCGCTGACGCCGCGCGCCGAACTTGAAGGCGAAATGGGCGATTCTCTTCCCGGGCTGCAGGCGCGCCTGATGAGCCAGGCGCTGCGCAAGCTGACCGCCTCGATTTCAAAATCCAACACGCTGGTGATCTTCATCAACCAGATTCGCATGAAGATCGGCGTCATGTTCGGCTCGCCGGAAACGACCACTGGCGGCAATGCGCTGAAATTCTATTCGTCCGTGCGCCTCGACATCCGTCGCATCGGCGCCATCAAGCAGGGCGAAGACGTGGTTGGCAACCAGACGCGCGTGAAAGTCGTCAAGAACAAGGTCGCGCCGCCGTTTAAACAGGTCGAGTTCGACATCATGTATGGCGAAGGCGTTTCAAAAATGGGCGAGCTGATCGACCTTGGCGTCAAGGCCAATGTGGTTGAAAAATCAGGCTCATGGTTCTCCTATAATTCCGAGAGGCTGGGACAGGGGCGCGAAAACGCCAAGCAGTTCCTGCGCGAGAATCCGGATATCGCCAACACGATTGAAAAAGCGATCCGCGCCAATGCGGGACTGGTGGCCGAAGAGCTGCTGACCGGCGAAAGCGGCGACGACGATGAGAGCCTCGCCGCCGAAGCCTGAGCACATTCCGCCGGCGCTTTACTCACCAATTTTTGAGTAAGGCGTCGGGCGTTCGCAGCTATCGTGATTTTTACCAGAATTGCGGACGGTGCATGCTCGTCCTTCGCCATGCTGCGGGCGTCCGCAAAACTGGATTTGAAAAAAGATTGATCTGACGCCGCCGCGATAACGGGGCGGGGTATCTGAACAATGAACACATAACCAATGGAGAGAGAGATGATCGGATATGTGACCCTCGGGACCAACGATATGGAGAAGGCGGCGACATTCTACGATGCGCTGCTGGCGGAAATCGGCGCCAAGCGCACCATGGAAGGCGATAATTTCATCGCCTGGGGAACCAGCATGGCGGCGCCCGGCATTGGCGTCATCAAGCCCTATGACGGCAAGCCTGCGAGCATCGGCAATGGCGTCATGGTGGCGCTCGCCTGCGACAAGCCCGAGACGGTGGACAAGCTGTACAAAAAGGCGATGTCGCTCGGCGCCAAGGATGAGGGCCCGGCCGGCCCGCGCGGGGATAGCTTTTATGCGGGATATTTCCGCGATCCGGACGGCAACAAGCTCAACTTTTTCTGCATGACCTGACGCGTCCCGTTCGCTCCAAAGCCCCGCCTAGACGGGCGGGCGTCATCAGCTTAAGACCTAGACCGCGCTGGCCGCCATCACGCCAGCGCGGTTTCTTTTTGCGCCGTCAGCGGGCATTGCCCGCCGCTGGCCGCGCCGGAATTCATCGGGCAGGCAGGCAGCAAATGACGTCGCTAAAAGACATTCGCTCTCAGTTTCTGAACTTCTTCGCTGCGCGCGGACACACCGTCGTGCCATCCGCGCCGCTGGTGCCGCAGAATGATGCGACGCTGCTGTTCGTCAATGCCGGCATGGTGCCGTTCAAGAACATTTTCACCGGCGCGGAAAAGCGCGACTATGTGCGCGCGGCGAGCTCACAAAAATGCGTGCGCGCCGGCGGCAAGCACAATGACCTGGACAATGTAGGCTATACGGCGCGTCACCACACGTTCTTTGAGATGCTCGGCAATTTCTCGTTCGGCGATTATTTCAAGGATGAGGCGATCGACGCGGCCTGGACGCTGGTTCACAAGGATTTCGGCCTTGCGGCCGACCGGCTGACAGTTACAGTCTACCACACTGATGACGAGGCGTTCGATCTGTGGCGAAAAATCTCCGGCCTGCCCGAACGGCGCATCATCCGCATCGCGACCAATGACAATTTCTGGGCCATGGGCGACACCGGCCCTTGCGGCCCATGCTCTGAAATATTTTATGATCATGGCGATCATATTCCGGGCGGTCCGCCGGGCTCGCCTGATGAAGATGGCGACCGCTTTGTCGAAATCTGGAATCTGGTTTTCATGCAGTTCGAACGCTTCGCCAGCGGCGAGCAGCGCGAACTGCCGAAGCCATCTATCGACACCGGCATGGGGCTGGAGCGGGTCGCGGCGGTGCTGCAGGGCGTCCATGACAATTACGACGTGGATTTGTTCCGCACCCTGATCGCTGCGTCTGTCGATTTGACTGGGCGTCCCGCAAAGGGAGCGGATGCGCCGGCCCATCGTGTCATCGCCGATCATTTGCGCGCTTCAAGCTTTTTGATCGCCGATGGGGTGGGGCCGTCGAATGAAGGCCGCGGTTATGTGCTGCGCCGGATCATGCGTCGCGCCATGCGGTACGCCCATGGCCTTGGCGCGCGCGACCCGCTGCTGGCGAGGATCGCGCCCGTGCTGGTGCGCGAGATGGGCGCCGCATATCCTGAACTGGTGCGCGCCGAGCCGCTGATTGTCGAAACACTGCGTTCAGAAGAAGAAAAATTCCGCAGCCTGCTCGATCGCGGCCTGAAACTGCTCGAAGACGAAACCGCGAATCTGCCAAAGGACGTGGCTCTTCCGGGAGAAGCGGCGTTCAAACTCTACGACACATTCGGCTTTCCCCTCGATCTGACACAGGATGCGTTGCGCCGCGAGGGCCGCGCTGTCGATGTTGACGGGTTCAACAAAGCCATGGCGGCGCAAAAAGCGGCGGCGCGCGCTGCCTGGGCGGGCTCCGGCGATTCCGCCGATGAATCCGTGTGGTTCGATTTGCGCGCAGAACACGGCGCGAGCGAATTTCTCGGCTACATCCACAACGCCGCCGAAGGCGTCATTCAGGCGATTGTTTCCGGCGGCAAGGTGGTTTCATCCGCGAAGGCGGGGGAGACGGTGGAGATCATCGTCAACCAGACGCCATTTTATGCCGAATCCGGCGGCCAGGTCGGTGACGCCGGGCGCGTCACCACCGACAATGGCGCGGTTGTTCTCATCGAGGATGTAAAGAAACGCGCCGGCGTGTTGCATGGCCATATCGGCAAGGTTGAAAAAGGCGAGATCAAAACCGGCGACGCTGTTCACCTGGCGATCGATGTGGCGCGCCGCAACCGCATTCGCGCCAACCATTCAGTCACTCACCTTGCGCATGCGGCGTTGCGCGAGGTGCTGGGGCCCCATGTTGCGCAAAAGGGCTCGCTGGTGGCGCCCGACCGCATGCGCTTCGACATCACTAATCCCAAAGCAATCAGCGCTTCGGAAATCGCTGAAATCGAACGCCGCGTGAACGCGGTCATTCGCCAGAACGCGCCGGTGGAAACCCGGATCATGACCTATGACGACGCGGTCGCCTCAGGCGCCATCGCGCTGTTCGGCGAAAAATACGAAGACGATGTTCGTGTGTTGAGCATGGGCTCGTCGCTGGACGATGAAAAAAAGCCCTACTCGGTGGAGCTCTGCGGCGGCACCCATGTAAGCCGGCTCGGAGACATCGCCCTGTTCAAGATCATTGGCGAAAGCGCCGTATCGGCGGGTGTCCGCCGGCTGGAGGTTCTCACGGGGGAGGCGGCGCGGGTCTATCTCGACGAACAGGCGGCGCTGGCGCGACAAGCGTCCGATGCGCTGAAAACCACCATTGAAGACCTGCCGGCGCGGGTTGAGGCGCTCGTGGCGGAACGCAAAAAGCTTGAGCGTGAACTTTCAGAAGCGAAGAAGCAACTGGCGCTTGGCGGCGGCAGCGGCGCATCTGCAGACGAGGATATTGTCGATATTGGCGGCGTCAAATTTGTCGGCCGCGTGCTGGAAGGCGTCGCCGCAAAAGATTTACGCGGGCTGATCGATCAGGCGAAACAGAAAATGGGCTCCGGCGTCGCCGCTTTTGTCGGTGTTAATGACGGCAAGGCGGCGCTGGCGGTCGGCGTTACAGATGATCTGAAAGATCGTCTGTCAGCGGTTGATCTCGTCCGCGCCGGCGCGGAAGCGATTGGCGGCAAGGGCGGCGGCGGCCGGCCTGACATGGCGCAGGCTGGCGGCCCCGACGGCGCGAACGCCGCCGAAGCCGTCAAACGAATTGAAAAGGCGATTGCCGGTTAGGGCGGATCTAGTCGCGGATGGTGACGCCGCCGCCGGACGATTTGTCGACATTGGTGTTCGCAGGGCCGCCATAGACAGTTATGTCTCCGCCGCTCGAGGCGTCCGCGGTCACGCTCTCAGACGCGTAAATGTCGAGATCGGCGCCGGACGACACGTCTGCAGTCGCCGAAACGCATTTCAAATCGGCGGCTTCAAGATCGGCGCCGCTGCTCCCGTCGGCGTTTAGCTGATTGCAGGTTCCGCTCAAGGTCGCTTCGGCGCCGCTCGATACGGATGCTGAAAAGCTGTCAGCATCGATCCCGCTTGCGGTGAGTTCCGCGCCGCTTGAAACGTCAACGCCGGAAAGCTCCGGCATGCTGACGGTGACGGTGACTTGCCACTTGTTGCCAAACGAAAAAAAGCTGGCGGTATGCTCGCGGCCGATTTTCAGAACGCCGTTTCTCTTTTCGATGCGCAACTTCTCGAGTGCGTCCGCATCTCCTTCGGCGGTAATGGAATAGCCGCCGCCAACGCTGACATTCACGTCGACGCCTGCAGAGGCGTCGATTTCAGTGAAGTCCGTCAAGTCGAATTCCTGGGTGTCTGCATGAGCGAACGCCAATGCGGTCAACGATACAGCGCATGCCGATAATATGGTTTTTGAGATCAATTTCATGGTCTTCCCTTTCTTTTTTGCGCTGCTCGATTTTCGATTGTCAGCGCCTAGTCACGATTTGCTGTCGTCGCCGGTTTGACGACAATGCGTCCGCCGGAGGAGCGATCAATTTTCACGCGTTCCGGTGAACCGTAAACGGCCACGTGCCCGCCGCTTGAAGCGTCGCCTGTGATTGCATTCAACACCGTCAGCTCACCGTGCCCGCCACTGGAAACATCCACGCTGGCGCTGCTGCAGATAAAACTCTTCGCATCCAGATTGGCGCCGCTGGACAGGTCTATTGCGCAATTATCGCTGCGGCCGCTGATTTCTGCGTAGGAGCCGCTGGAAAGATCGAGCGTGAACTGGCGCGCATCGACTTTCGAAAGATCTGAATAGGAGCCTGCCGATGAATCCAGCCCGCGCAGATTTGGCGCAGTCACGGTGATTTTGTAATCGACTTTTTTCTGGTGCCAGCGCAAGCGGTTCCATTCGCGCGACAGGTACAGAACGCCGTCCTTCACCTCGATTTCAAGATCGGTGAAATCGCCTTCATTCGTTTCTACAGAGACGGTCTGGGCTCCGTCGGCAATGGCGACAAGCTGCAGTCCGGTAGAGATATCGATTCTGTCAAAGGACGCGACATCAAAGGTGCGCGTTTCCGCAGCGGCGGGCAGCGCTAATGCGCTGATGGCGGCGCCTGCCAGCACTGGCGCTAAACGAACTGGAAAACGACACATGACCAAGGCTCCTTTGAGGGTGGTGCGCAACGCCCCGAACCCCAATGCTGCCACGCAGCACGGCTCAAAGCGAGCCATATGCGCTGAATCGCCCCTATTCTGCGGGGAAGGGGGCGAAACCGTTGGTTTCCGCGGTGTTTGGCCCACCGGAGTGGGGACCGGCCCAGCGTCTAGGCGGCCATGGCCTTGCGGAAATTCTCGTCCAGCTTTTCCAGGAAACCGGCTGTGGTGAGCCATTTCTGCTCGGCGCCGATGAGGAGCGCGAGATCCTTGGTCATATGGCCGGCTTCGACCGTCTTGATGACGGTTTTTTCAAGCGTCGTCGCAAAATTGATCAGGGCGTCATTGCCGTCGAGCTTGCCGCGATGGGCGAGGCCGCGGGTCCAGGCGTAGATCGAAGCAATCGAATTGGTGGAGGTTTCTTCGCCGCGCTGGTGAGCGCGATAATGGCGGGTAACGGTCCCATGCGCAGCTTCGGCTTCGACCGTTTTGCCGTCGGGCGTCATCAGCACCGATGTCATCAGGCCGAGCGAGCCATAGCCCTGGGCCACGGTGTCCGACTGCACGTCGCCATCATAGTTTTTGCAGGCCCAGACATAACCGCCAGACCATTTCAAACAGGCGGCGACCATGTCGTCGATCAAGCGGTGTTCATAGGTGAGTTTGTGTTCGGCGAACTTTTCCTTGAATTCATTCTCATACATGTCGGCGAAGATGTCTTTGAACCGGCCGTCATATTTTTTGAGGATCGTGTTCTTGGTCGACAAATAGAGTGGGTATTTGCGCTGCAGGGCGTAGTTGAAGCAGGCGCGGGCGAAATCCGTGATGGACTGGTCGAGGTTGTACATGCCCATGTAAATGCCGGCGGATGGCGCGTCGAAAACTTCCTGTTCCTGAACTTCGCCGTTTTCGCCTTCCCACTTCATGGTCAGCTTGCCCTTGCCGGGAAAGAGCATGTCGGAAGCGCGATACTGGTCGCCAAACGCATGGCGGCCGATGATCACCGGCTGGGTCCAGCCCGGCACCAGCCGCGGCACGTTGCGCATGATGATCGGTTCGCGGAAGACGACGCCGCCAAGAATGTTGCGGATCGTGCCGTTCGGCGATTTCCACATTTTCTTGAGGCCAAACTCCTCGACCCGCGCTTCGTCCGGCGTAATGGTGGCGCATTTGACGGCGACGCCGTATTTCTTCGTGGCTTCGGCGGCGTCAATGGTGATCTGGTCGTCCGTGGCGTCGCGGCTTTCCATGCCGAGGTCGAAATATTTCAGATCGATGTCGAGATAGGGGTGGATCAGCTTGTCCTTGATCATCTGCCAGATGATCCGGGTCATTTCGTCCCCGTCCATTTCAACGACTGGATTTTCGACTTTGATTTTCTGCATGGAATTTCCTACCGGACGTTTGGAGCGTATGGGAAACAACGCTGCGATTGTGCTGTATGAATGAGTTGGGGCGCTCTTAGCAGAGGGGCGCGCAGGATGAAAAGGGGTTCCGCCAATTTGAGCCGATTTGGCGCGACCGGAGGCCAAAACTTATGCCGCCGAAGCAAATGAGCGCTCGGGAACGGGTCGAGCAGGGGCGAATCGCGCGCCGCGACGGGCGCTGCGTGCTCGCGCCGGCGCCGCTTTTCGTGCTGGTTGAACCGCAAATGGGCGAGAATATCGGCGCGACGGCGAGGGCCATGCTGAATTTCGGCCTATCCGGTCTGCGGCTGGTGAACCCTCGAGACGGATGGCCAAACGAGCGGGCGGGGGCAATGGCCGCTGGCGCCGCCATGGTGATCGACCAGACTCGCGTTTTTGACACGACCGCTGAGGCGCTAGCCGACTGCACCTTTGTGCTGGCGACGACGGCGCGTCCGCGAGAGGCGTTGATTCCGGTTATGGAGCCAACGGAAGCGGTAAATGTCCTGAAGGCGAGAATCGACCGCGGCGAAAATTGCGCGGTGCTATTTGGCGGCGAACGGTCGGGCCTGTCCAATGACGACGTCATGCGCGCTGACGCGATCGTTTCCATTCCGGTCAATCCTGCATTTGCCTCGTTGAACCTGGCGCAGGCGGCGCTGATTGTCGCTTATGAATGGGCGCGCGCCGATGGACGCACCGCGCTGGCGGCGGACCTGTACGAGGCCTTGCCGGCGTCGAAGGAAAATTTCGAACGGCTGGTCGCCCATCTCATGGAAGAGCTGGATGCATCTGGCTATTTCCTCGTCCCCGACAAGAGGCCGACGGTAGAACGAAACATCAAGGCGGCGCTGACCCGGGCGGGCATGACCGAAGCCGAGGTCAGGACGTTTCGCGGCGTCATCAAGGCGCTTGTGTGTCCTCGCGAAAGATTAGGCGATTAGCCTCCGTCGTCTCGCAACGCGAACGCTGGACAGCCGCATTAAGGACGTTACTAATACCGCAAGACCTGACCGCACTTTTGTTGAACCCCTTTGAAGATGAACGACCGGGAATCATCCGCTGCCATCGCCCAACTGGAAGTTCGGGATATTTTTCCGACGCCGGTCATATTGGTGCAGCTCGCAAATGCCGACAGGCTGAATGTCGCGCTGCGCGAAACCATCCTCGCGCGAAAAGCGGTGCATGAAGGCATTAACAGATCCAATATACTGGGGTGGCACTCAGATAAAAAAATGCTGAAATGGGGCGGTGAAGCCGCTCAGCACGTCGCAAATATGATGATACAGATTTGCGGTCAGCATACGCATGATTTGGGAGCGAAAACCAATCGTCATCGCTACCGGATGGCAATCGACATGTGGGCGAATGTGTCGCCTGCGGGTGCTTCTAATCAGTATCATGCGCATCCATCATGTCTGTGGTCTGGCGTTTACTATGTCGATGACGGCGGCGACGAGCAGGGCGGTCCCTTGATGCTGCTTGACCCGCGATTTCCCATGAACAAGATGTATTCTGCCGATCTCGTTTTTGTCGATGAAAAGGGCGCGCGCTCAAACACCAAGGAGCGCATCGAACCGAAGCCCGGCCGGCTTGTGATTTTCCCGTCCTGGCTTACGCATGGAGTCCGGCCGCATGAAGGGCCGCGCGAGCGGATTTCAATCGCAATGAATGTAGCTGCGTTGCCTGTAACCGCCCGCTAGACGCAGTCACGCCTCACCCAGAAAGAATATCACTCATGAACGGAAAAGCCGCCGCACTTGTCTCCGCCGCCATCTGTCTTGCCGCTCTGATTGGATGCGATGGCGCAGCGCCCGATTCGCAAGACGCCGCCTATGACGTCATCATCCGCGGCGGAACCGTTTATGACGGCTCCGGCGCGCCGGGCGCGGTTCAAGATATCGCCGTTGAGGGCGATCGCATCGCGGCGATCGGCGATCTGACGAACGCTAGCGCTCCAACGATTATTGATGCGACGGGCAAAGCTGTCGCGCCCGGATTCATCAACATGTTGAGCTGGGCGGTGGAGGATTTGATCGAAGACGGGCGCAGTCTCGGCGACATCTCTCAGGGCGTCACGCTGGAAGTTTTCGGCGAGGGTGTTTCATATGGTCCGTGGTCAGATGAATTAAAGGCGCAGGCGAAAGAGCGCCAGTCCGACATATATTACGAAATCGACTGGACGACGCTGGGCGAGTACCTCGAATCGCTGGAGCGGCGCGGCGTGTCGCCAAATGTCGCATCGTTTGTCGGCGCAACGACATTGCGCGCATCTGTCATCGGTTATGAAAATCGCGCGGCGACGCCGGATGAGCTTGAAAAAATGCAGGAGATGGTGCGCGACGCGATGCGCGAGGGCGCCATGGGTGTTGGGTCGTCGCTGATTTATGCGCCGGCGAATTTCGCCGACACAGATGAACTGGTCGCGCTCGCCTCTGCGGCGGGCGAATATGGCGGGATGTATATCTCTCATATGCGCTCGGAGTCGCAACAGCTTCTGGAAGCGTTGGATGAATTGATCGAAATTGCTGAACGCGCAGGCGTTCCGGCTGAAATCTATCATCTGAAAGCGAGCGGCCGGTCCAACTGGGACAAGCTTGATCAGGTGATCGCCAAGGTTGAAGCGGCGCAAGCGCGGGGTCTCAAAATCACCGCCGACATGTACACATATCCCGCGAGTTCCACCGGCCTGGACGCCGCCATGCCGCTCTGGGTGCAGGAGGGCGGTTATGATCAGTGGGCGGAGCGATTGAAAGACCCCGCAATCCGCGCGCGCGTCGCTGAAGCGATCCTCAATCCATCTCCGGATTTCTTTAGCGGCATCACCAATGCCGGCGGGCCGGAAGGCGTTTTGCTGGTCGGATTTCGCAATCCAGACTTGCGTAAATATATAGGCAAGACGCTGGCGGAAGTTTCCGAAGAGCGCGGCACGCCCTATCCGGAAACGGCAATGGACCTCGTTATTGAAGATGGCAGCCGCGTGCAGGTGGTTTATTTCTCCATGTCGGAAGAAAATATAGCCAAGAAAGTTGCGCTGCCCTGGGTCAGTTTCGGGTCAGATGGCGGTTCCATGGCGCCGGAAGGCGTCTTTCTGCAGTCAAGCACGCACCCGCGCGCCTATGGCAATTTTGCGCGGATATTCGCGAAGTATGTGCGTGATGAAAACGTGCTGACCCTTGAGGAAGCAGTGCGAAAGCTGACATCGCTGCCTGCTCAAAACCTGAAGCTGAAAGACCGCGGGCGGCTTGAGCAGGGCTATTTTGCCGACATCGTCGTGTTCGATCCGGAGACGATTCAGGACAAGGCGACCTTCGCCGAACCGCATCAGCTTGCGGTCGGCGTGGAGCATGTCTTCGTCAATGGCGTTCACACCTTGAAGGATGGCGAGCATACGGGCGCCAAGGCCGGACGTGTTGTGCGCGGGCCGGGCTGGGAAGGGTCGCAAGAAACTGGTAATCACTAGCGCTTGCGGAGAGGGGCGCCGCCGTGGCGGATAACCAGACAATCGAACGGATCGACAAAGCGAGCGCGCTCAGTACGCATCGTTTTAAGTATTACGACTTCGCCATGGCGGCGACCTGCGTCATCATCGTCTGCGCAAACATCATCGGCGCCGGCAAGGTTTCGACCATCGCCGGGTTCACCTTCGGCGCCGGCGTATTGTTCTTTCCGCTTTCTTATGTGCTCGGCGACGTGTTGACCGAAGTCTACGGATATGCGCGGGCGCGTCGCGTGATCTGGGCGGGATTCGCCGCCGCCGCCTTCGCCGCCGGGATGGCTGCTTTCATCACCGCCATGCCGCCGGCGCCCGGGTGGAACACTGACATTGGCGGCGGCGTTCTGAAACAGACAGCGTTTGCGATGAACTTTGGGCAGGCGCCGCGCATTGTCCTTGCGTCAGTGCTGGCGATCTGGGCGGGTGAGATGGCGAACGCCTATGTCATGGCGCGGATGAAGGTCGCGTCCGGCGGCAAATCGCTCTGGCAGCGGACGATTGGGTCCACGGTCGTCGGCCAAGGGATCGACACGCTGATCTTTTATCCGCTGGCCTTCGCCGGCGTCTGGTCTCTGGATCTGATCCTCACGGTCATGGCGACCAATTACGTCCTAAAAGTCCTGTGGGAGGCGATGCTGACGCCGGTGACCTATCGCGTTGTCGGCGCGCTCAAAAAGGCCGAGGGCGTCGACGTATATGACAAGGAAACAGCCTTTACGCCTTTCTCCATAAAGTCCTAGACTGACCCTGCCGAAGCGGGGGCTTTGGGCGGAGTCAGTGGGGCGGGGCGTTTCATGTTTGATAAGCTGTTCAAGTCATTGCGGCGCGGCGAGACGCGCGCATCTTACGCGACGCTCTATGACGCAAGGGCGAAAGAAAAAGCGCCGCCGTCGCGCTCCCTTGATGAAGAAGCGCTTGCCTATCACCGCGCCGCGCCGGCCGGCAAAATGGAATGCGTTCCGACAAAACCCATGTCGACCCAGCGCGATCTGTCGCTCGCCTATTCGCCGGGCGTCGCCGCCGCCTGCCGCGAGATCGAAAAAGACAGCAATGCCTCGCGCCTTTATACAAACCGTTCGAACCTTGTCGCCATCGTCACCAATGGCACGGCGGTGCTTGGGCTTGGCGATATCGGCGCGGAAGCGTCCAAACCGGTGATGGAAGGCAAGGCGGCGCTGTTCAAGCGCTTCGCCGGAGTCGATGCCGTCGATCTCTGTATTGATGAAAAGGATCCGGCCAAGCTCGCGGAAATGATCATTGCGATGCAGCCCGGCTTCGGCGGCTTCAATCTTGAGGACATCAAGGCGCCGCAATGTTTTGAAGTCGAACGGCTGGCGCGCGCGCGAACGAAAGTGCCGGTGTTTCACGACGATCAGCATGGCACCGGCGTGTGTGTGCTGGCCGGGTTGTTGAACGCCTTGACGATCAGCGGGCGCAAGCTTTCCGATATCAACATCGCCGTGTCGGGCGCCGGCGCGGCGGCGATCGCCTGTGTCGACCTGCTGGTCGCGGGCGGCGCGCGTAAGGAAAACATTCTGCTCACCGATAGTTCAGGCGTTGTTTACAAGGGCCGCAAGGACGGCATGTCGGGGCAGAAGGCGCTCTACGCCGTCAAGACGAACAAGCGCACCCTTGCTGATGCGGTCAATGGCGCCGACTTTTTCCTCGGCGTATCGCGTCGCGGGCTTTTGACGCCGGACATGGTCAAGACCATGAACGCCAATCCGATCATCTTCGCGCTCGCCAATCCGGAGCCGGAAATCTGGCCGGAGGATGCGGCCGCAGCCGCGCCAGGCGCCATCATCGCCACCGGCCGCTCTGATTATCCCAATCAGGTCAACAATGTCCTGTGCTTTCCGTTCCTGTTCCGCGGCGCACTCGATGTGTCTGCAAAAACGGTGACCAAAGGCATGACGCTTGCTGCCGCCAAAGCCATCGGCGCCGTGGCGCAAATGGAAACGCCCGCTTCGGTGCGCGCCGCCTATCCCAGCGAGACATTCGAATTCGGGCCCGGCAACATTCTGCCCAAGGCCTTCGACCCGCGCCTCTTGCCGGAAGTGGCGAGCGCTGTCGCCCAAGCGGCGATGTCGGACGGCGTCGCCGAAGCGCCGATCAAGGACATGGGCGCCTATCGCCGCCAGCTTGAACAACTGGCGCTTTCGCTACAGACGCTTTAGAGCGCCGTAATCTGCATCCGCTTATGGAAAGCGAGCGGTAAACTGGCTAGTGTCGTTTGTTGAAGCTGCGCCGCGGAGGCCCATGCCAGACGACCACAAGCTCGACCCTGAGACAGCCAAGCCTGCGCCCGCGCATAAACATTTCTGGCCGCGCATCGCGATTCTTGGCGCAGGGTTTTCAGGGATGGGCATGGCGATCCGCCTGCGCCAGGAAGGCTTCGACAATTTCACCATCTACGAAAAAGCCGATGAAGTCGGCGGCACCTGGCGCGAGAACCGCTACCCGGGAGTCGCCTGTGATGTCCCCTCGCATCTTTATTCGTTTTCGTTCGAGCCGAACCCGCGATGGACGAGGCGTTATTCGCCGGGCGGCGAGATATTTGAGTATTCCAAACATTGCGCCCGCAAATACGATCTCTATCGCTCAATAGAGTTTGGCAAATGCGTGACGGCGATCCGTCATGACGGAACCGAATGGCGGATCGCGTTCGCTGACGGCGCTGTGGCGACGGCGGATTTTGTGATCAGCGGTCTTGGCGGTCTGCACGAGCCGAGCATTCCCGACATTCCCGGCAGGGACGATTTCGCCGGGCCAGTGTTCCATACGGCGCTATGGCGCGACGATGTCGATCTTGCGGATAAGCGCGTCGCCATTATTGGCTCGGCGGCGAGCGCCGTTCAGGTGATCCCCGAACTTGTAGACAAGGTTGCGCATCTCGACATTTACCAGCGCACCGCCAACTGGATTTTCCCGCGGATGAGTTACGGCTATCCGCAATGGCTTCGCGAGCTGTTCGCGCGGGCGCCGCTATTGGCGCGGGCCTATCGGGCGTTTTATTTCAATATGCTGGAATGGCGTTTCCTCGCTTTCCACAAAAACGAAAACTACATGAAACGCCATGTGCGCACGGCGTTCGACAAGCTGCTCGCGGCGCAGGTTTCAGACCCAGCGCTGCGTGAAAAACTGACGCCGGATTATCCGGTCGGATGCAAGCGGATTTTAGTCTCGGACGATTACTTGCCGTCGATCCAGAAGCCGAATGTCGATCTTGTCACGACAGGGATTGAAGCGATTACGGCTCATGGCGTACGCACAAAAGACGGCGCCGAACACAAGGCCGATGCGATCGTTATGGCGACAGGCTTTAAGGTGTTCGATATTCTTGAATCCATCGATGTTATCGGACCATCCGGCAAAAATCTTCGCGATGTCTGGAAGGATGGGATCAAGGCGCACCGTACGGTCGCGGTTCCGGGCTTTCCGAATTTTTTCATTCTGCTCGGGCCTAACTCCGCTCTCGGCCATAATTCCGTGATCTTGATGATCGAGGCGCAGGTGAACTACCTGATCAAACTGATCCGGAACGCAAAGCCCGGCGCATTGATTTCGCCGCTGGCAGAAGCCGCAGATGTTTACGATGAACGCATCCAGCGCGAGCTTCAGGACCGGGTCTGGGCGGCGCGCTGCGGGGCCTGGTATGTGGATGAACGTGGGCGAAACTTCACGCTCTATCCCCGTAATGTGCGGGCCTATCTCAAGGAGATGCGGACGCCGGTATTCAAAGAATACGAATCTGTTGAGAGACGCGAAAAGACACCTTTGGCGGGTGGAGACAAGGTCGATTCCCTCATGGCGGGAATTAAGGCTTCGATTTAATTGAAATCCTTCGATTCGTAATCGATGTCATATTGCACCCGCACAGATGCCGGGATATCGAAAAGCGCTGGTGGGCTTTAGTATTGTTGAGAGTGGGGACAACCTGATGAAAACTCTAATTTCTGCGCTGGTTTCCGGCGCGATGGCTATTTCTGTAATGGCTGGCGCTGCGAGCGCAGCAACCATCACAGTTGGCTCCGGCCAGGCATCAATCACCTGCACGGCTCCGGGCGTGTCCTCGCCTGAGTGTCAGGGCGTTTCAGGTGATCCGGGCGTTCTCGGTTCGACAGCGCAAGCCTATTCGGCGCCCGCTGACCCTGCCGCCATGGCTGCATTCCTCAATGACCTTGTTGGAACGTCGTTTACAACGGGCGTTCGTACCGATCTCGGTCCGGCGGACGACATCTACGACGGCGAGATGGATAACGACATTCTTGAATTTACCTTCTCGACAACGGCGGAATATTTCGCATTGAAAATGGGAAACAACGTCTCGTTCTTCAAAAACCTCGCCGGCGCAGTGACCCTGACAGTCATGTTTGATCGCGCAAATGGCGCTGCTGGCGCTGGCTTCGGCCTAAGCAACATCACGGAATTCGGCTCAGTCGCTGAAGTTCCGCTTCCGGCCGCTGCATGGCTGATGATTGCCGGTCTTGCCGGTCTTCGCATCGCAGGCCGCCGCAAGGAAGCCTAAAAGCCCAGACTTTCAGGTTTCGAACAAACCCGCCTCAAACGAGGCGGGTTTTTCGTTTCTGGGGCGCAAGCGGGCCAAAAATGGCGGATTTTCCGTCTTTCTGCGTTGACAGGGCCGGTTCCGGCCTTTAACCCCGCCGCTTCTGACGGGTGGCGCGTGGACCGCCGTTGAAATTGCGCCGGGGATAGGCCCCGCGCGCCGGACCGCGCCGGAATTTGAGGATATCCATGTCTAAACGTATTCAGGCCAAGCATAAGCTTGACCGCCGGGTTGGCGAAAACGTCTGGGGCCGCCCAAAATCACCGATCAACAAGCGCGATTACGGCCCGGGGATGCACGGCCAGCGCCGCAAGGGCAAGACCTCTGACTACGGTCTGCAGTTGATGGCGAAGCAGAAGCTCAAAGGCTACTACGCCAACATCTCCGAAAAACATTTCGAGCGCATCTATAACGAAGCTGTGCGCCGCCGCGGCAACACGTCGGAGCTGCTGATCGGCCTCCTGGAAAGCCGTCTCGACGCCATCGTCTATCGCGCGAAGTTCGTGCCGACGGTTTTCGCCGCGCGCCAGTTCGTCAACCACGGCCATGTGAAGCTGAACGGCGTCCGTACCAACATCCCGTCCGTACGCGTCAAGCCGGGCGACGTTATCGAGATCAAGGACAAGTCGAAAAACATGGCGCTGGTGCTGGAAGCCCTGCAGAGCGCCGAGCGCGACATTCCCGATTATATCGAAGTCGATCCGAAGAAAATGACGGCGACTTACCTGCGCGTGCCGGAATTTGCTGAAGTGCCGTACCAGTGCACCATGGAGCCGAACCTCGTCGTCGAATATTATTCGTCGTAAACGTTCAGGCTGCATTCGAAATTCAAAAGGCCGCCCAACCGGGCGGCCTTTTTGCGTTAATTGCTTTCAGCGCGCTGAACTTGGCCGCAGCATGCGGCGCGAAATTCGCGCGGCGTCATGCCTGCATATTCCTTGAACGCCCGGTTGAAGGGGCCGATGGATCCAAAGCCGCAGTCAAATGCAATCGACAGGATAGGCTGGTCACTATGCCGGGCGCTCGAGAGGATGCGTTTCGCGCGGTCAATGCGATATGAATTGATGAAATGATTGAAATTCCGGTATTGCAGCCGCCCTGTAATGCATTGGGTGACTTTGTACTCCTGCTCGCCGATCAGTTCCGCAAACTGTCCAATCTTCAGGTTTGGGGTGGTGAAGACTTCACGCGCTTCAACCGCCTCGACGATGCGCCGGGCGAGGGCGCTGTCGTCTGCGGCGTCCTTTGCGTATGTCCGTGATGGCATTCTTGGCGTGGGCAGCGGGGAACGTCTGCGGAAGTTTACCGCGAGGCGGCTCGCAGCGATGGCGAACAGGGCGCAGCCGGTGAGGGTTGCGTCGCGCCATTCGGTTGCAATGGCGGCTTCGCCGGCGTTGCTCGCCCAAACCAAGGCGATGATGATGACCGCGCCAAAGGCGGTTGCGAATATCTGTCGAAACCGGCGCTCGGCTTGAGACAGCTGCGAGGAAAATCCCGACAGGGCTTCCACGAAGACCATGGAAATGGCGCCAATGCAGATAAGCGATGCGGCATTCTCGCCGATCCGGCGCATCTCGCCTGTCATTCCCCCAGCCGGCAAAGCGCTGGTGAAGTGCCAGTAGGACTCTACAACGATAATGCCGCAAACCGTGAGGAGCGCCCAACGCTCCGGCCGCCTGGCGGGGCGGAACAGTGAGCGCGACAAGAGCCACATCCAGCCGCAGCCTGCCGCCCCGGCGACGGTGATGGGGTAATAGAGCCAGCCCAGCGAGTCTGCGAAATAGTTTCCGAAATGAGAAATGGAAACGCAGGCAGTAAACACCCACCAATACAGGACATAAGGTTCGGTATCGCGCAGCTCTTGCTTGATGCTGCCGATCGTCGACGCGACGGCGCTGAATAACGGCGCGTGTGGCGGGGCATGGCGATAGAGCTGGGTCATGTTTTCAAGCCGCATTTTCCGATTTCCCGTCGAGCATATTGCCTTTTTACAACAAACCCTATCGCAGGCGCTGAAAATACTGGCCGTTTTCCAAATCGGCGAGACCGATCCTTCCCTTTCAGACTGTTCTCTGAGCAGCGCGCAACTTCAATGGGTGAATCGTTGAGGCGGTCTTCACACTCGCCGGACTCATGAATTCACGCCGCTTTAGGCCAACGCCGGAATTTTGTCAGGGAGAAGGGAACTGAACGTGATATCGACTCCGCCTAAAAAAGCCTCCGCAACGGGGCGCATGCCCGATCAGGCGCTAAAATTTTCCGGCGTCTTCTGGTTCCTCATCGCCGCCATCGGCCAGTGGATTTTCGTCTACTACGTCGCCGCTTCTTATATACCGGCTCTGGCGCGATACGGCCTGCCCGGGCTGAAAGACACCGCACTGCCGAATGGCCATGTGCCCGGCGATGCGGTGGGGAATTTGGCGATCGCGTTTCACGTTCTGATCGCCATCATCATTATCGGCGGCGGGCCGCTGCAGCTTATCCCGCAAATCCGGAACAGGATCCCGCGATTTCACCGCTATCTAGGGCGCACTTATGTAACGACGGCGGTCATCACCAGTATTGCGGGCCTCTATCTGGTTTGGACGCGCGGCGTTCCGGGCGGGCTTGTCGGGCACCTCGCCATCAGTCTCGATGCAGTCCTGATCATGCTGTTTGCAGCGATTGCAGTGTCATTCGCTGTCGCCCGTCAAATCGACCGGCATCGGCGCTGGGCCATGCGCCTGTTCATGGTCGTCAGTGCGGTCTGGTACTTCCGGATCGGCCTGATGTTCTGGTTCATGGCCACGGGCGGAATTGGAATCGATCCGGAAACTTTCCAGGGTCCATTCCTCACCTTTATGTATTTTGGGCAGATGTTCATTCCGCTCGCGTTGCTTGAAGTCTACTTTCGCGCGCAAGACAGCGAAAAAGCAGCCCCGAAACTGGCCGCAGCTTTGCTCGTGTTGCTTGCCTCAGGCGTAACCGCGATGGGCGTTTTCGCGGCGACCATGGGGATGTGGCTGCCTCGGCTTTAGGACAGCGCAGGTCAGTTCGCCTCTACGCGGGTGCGCATGTCAGCGATGAGCGCATTGATGCCGGCTTCGCCGCCGCCATTATTGGCGATGATCGACGTGAACTGTTCCTGCTGTTCAATCGCCAGCCAGATCTCGTTGGCGCCGGCGTCAAAGATCGACATGGCGCCTTCCTTGTCGCGATAGACCCGCCAGTGAATGACGGCGTCAGCGAACGCGTCGCCCGGCTCCGGGTTTGCGATTTTCGAATTGACGACGATGTCATAGGCGGCGCGGTCAACCGAACCGGTGACGACTATCGACTGGCCCGCATAATTTTCCAGCGTGTTGCGATAAACCATGGTCGCATATTGACGGAACAGCGGATAATACTCCGCCGCCTGCGCGTCGGTCATCTGGCGGGCGTATTTTCCAAGCACAAAGCGTCCGACCCGGCGCATATCCACATACTCATCGACCAGCGCCTCGACGGCGGCGATCATCGTCGCCTGATCGCCGCTTTGCAGCTTTGGCGCAGCTTCATCGAGAATGTTCTGAACGAAATCTTCCGCCGCCTGATCGGCCGCCGCGGGCGCTGCAAGACCAAAAGCCATGGCGCCCGATGCGGCGATCGCAAATAATGAACGGCGTGAAAAAATAGTCATGTCGCAACTCCAAACCTGTGTTCGGGAAAAGGGTTTATTCCAGCTCTTCAAATTCTTCGAAGTCGCCGATATCGGGCAGGTCTTCGTAATTTGTCCGGCCGTTCGTGATCTCTCGCTTGCGCGACTGCAAATAGAAGCTGCGGATCGATGCATAATAATCGAGCGAGTCCGCGCGAATGCCGTCCAGCGGCTCGATCAGGGGTTCGCGGGCTGACAAAACGCCGACGCCTGCAGTCGAGAACCGGTAATACATGGCCGGGTCCGTGCTTATCCAAAAAGCAGGGTTTGTCGCAATATCGACGCCGGCGCCGAAACCGTCGCGCATGGTCGACGGGCCGAGAAACGGCAGCACCAGATAGGGGCCTGAATCAACGCCCCAGACGGCGAGCGTCTGGCCGAAATCCTCAGAGTGCTGAGCAATTCCGATCCGTTCCGCCGGATCGCCCATGCCGCCAAATCCAATCGTGGAGTTGATGACAAACCGGCCTAGCGTGTCGCCGGCGCGGCCGACTTCACCCTGCAACAGGTCGTTCACAAAGATCACCGGCGTGCGCAGATTGGCGAGGAAATTGCGGATGCCCTTGCGCTGTTTCTTGTGCGTGACGGTGCGGTAGCCCTTGGCGGCGGGGGTCATCACATTGCGGTCGAGCGAATCGTTGACCGCAAACATTTTGCGATTGAAGCCTTCCCATGGATCGGCGACAGCGGCGGCAGGCTCAGCGGCGGTCGACTGCAGCTCCCGCGCGATAGCGTCCGGATCGTCGCCAGCGCCGGCGATTTGAGCCATGGCCGATCCGGCTGCGCCCCAGAAAAGCAAGATGAGGCAGGATGCTGCGGCGGAAAGTTTCATGGCGATGTACCCGCGTGGGCCCCCTCTGGCGGTCTGTGTCTCGGCGCAGGCGCTCAAAGGGAGCGCCAATAAACCATACCATATAGGGCTTCGGGGCGCGGGAACAATGAACAAACCGGCACGATGGCGCCGCCCAAAACCGGGCGTGGCGCTGGATTGCCCCCATAGATTGCGATTACATAAAGATATCTTTATATTTAATTGAGTTTGATCAGCCCCACAGGATTCACACATGGCGCTCGATGCCGCGCTCAACACATTCAGAGCCATCGGTGAAGAAACGCGCCTGCGGATCATGGTGCTCCTGATCCGGGGCGAACTGACCGTGAGCGAGATCACCGCCATCCTCGGCCAGAGCCAGCCGCGGGTCAGCCGGCATCTGAAAATCCTCGCTGACGCAGGACTGGCGGAGCGCCACCGCGAAGGCGCCTGGATGTTCTATCGTGCGGCCTCGGCACGGAACGGCGATCCGGCCTGCAAAGCGGTGATCGACGCAGCGGCGGCGGTGGCCGATTCCGGCGATCGGGTGCTGGCGCGCGATGGCGAACGCTTCAACCAGACCCGTGCGGCGCGCGCTGCTCAGGCGGCGACGTATTTTGAAGAAAATGCAGGCGAATGGAGCCGGCTGCGGGCGTTGCATCTGCCGGAACAGGACATCGAAGCGCGAATGCTGGCGCTCGCCGGGGATGCGCCCATGGGGCTGTTCGCTGATCTCGGCACTGGCACCGGGCGGATGCTCGAAATTTTCGCGGGCCGTTATGACAATGCGGTCGGTTATGATCTCTCCCATGAAATGCTGGCGCTCGCGCGCGCCAATCTCGATCGCGCCGGTGTCGCCAATGCGCAGGTGCGCCACGGGGATCTCTTTTCGCTCCCGCTGGAAACGGGGGCTGCTGACGCGGCCTGTTTGCACCAGGTGCTTCATTACCTGGCCGAGCCGGGATCGGCGGTGGCGGAGGCGGCGCGGATACTGAAAAAAGGCGGGCTATTGCTGATCTCGGATTTTGCTCCGCATGACCTTGAGTTTCTGCGCGAGGAGCATGCGCATCGCCGGCTGGGCTTTTCCGATGCGGAGGTGAAGGATTGGTGCGCAGCGTCCCGCCTGACGCTCGATGCTGTTGAAACATTGTCGCCGTCCTCCGGCGACAAGCAAAAGCTCACAGTGAAAATATGGCGCTGCCTTGCGGCGTGAGTGGAAGCTGCAGCCTGCCATCAACCCAAGAATGAAGTGCTTTATTCCCGGTGCTTCAGGCCCGGTGCTTCAGGAAAGAGCGCCGGAAACAGCAAGCGCGATCAGCATGAACGCTGCCCCGCATAAGAGTCCGCACACAAGCACGACAAACTCTTGAAACGTTCGCCCCATCGCCCGTCTCCGTTATCCGTGTTTCGCCGACTTGCCCGGCGCGCAGGGTTAAAGTGTGACGGTGAAATTACGAACTGGCAAAGGGTGCGCTTACTGCGAAAGCGCATGCCGTGCGCGCGCCAATCAACAAGCGGTTGGAAGGGTTGTGAAATAAAACTCAGAAAAAGTTTTCCACATGACGCTGGCCTGTTTGCTGGATTTTGCAGGCCCCGCCCTCTATGACCGCGCCCATGTCATTCTGGGATCGCATAGAGTCAAGCATCGCTGAGGCCAGCCGCCGCACCATCGGCGCGCTGTTGGAGGCGCTTGCGGCGCAAAAGCAGCGCCGCAATGAAGCGGCGTTCTCTATCGCACTGATTGCGCTTTCCGCAAAAATGGCGAAAGCCGATGGCGTCGTTACGGATGACGAGATCGGCGCGTTCCGCAACTATTTCCATTTTCCGGAGTCGGAAGCCGACAAGGTGCGCATGGTCTATCAACTCGCGCAGCAGGATGTCGCCGGATATGGCGAGTACTTGAAGCAGGTTGCGCGGATCTTTGAAGATGCGCCGGTGGTGCTGGAAGACGTGCTGGACTGTCTGTTCCATGTTGCGCTGGCCGATGGCGTGACGCATCCGCGCGAGATGGAGCTGCTGGATCAGGCCGCCGCAGCGTTCGGGCTTTCGAAATCCGCTTATCACCGGATCAAAGCAGCGCATCTCGGTCTCGCGGCGGACGATCCCTATCTCATTTTGGGAATCGAACCCGGGATTGAAATTGGCGCGGTCAAACTCGCTTACCGCTCACTTTCGCGCGAGCATCATCCCGACGCGCTGATGGCGCGCGGCGTTCCGCCCGATCTCGTGCGCATTTCCGAAGGGCGCATGGCGTCGATAAACGCTGCTTATGAACAGATCTTAACCCATTACCAGTAAAACTGCGACGCATCAGGTGCGCCGGACGCTGGACGGCGGCGGCGCTTCCTGTTCTGATGGGCCTGACGAGTCGCGTTACGGTGGGTTAAGAGTGGAAAAGTCAGCTTCTGTCACCAACAAGCCTGCGCAACCAAATCCGGCTGAGGCTGGCGCAATGTCCGGGACCGTTCGGCGCGTTGGCGAGTTCATTTTATTCTGCAGCCTGATCGTGGTGTCGAGCATTGCCGTCGCCGCCGTCGCGCTGGCGGCGCCCGTGGTGCTTGCCGCGTCTGCAGTGTCGGCGCTGCTTCCAGGAAAGCATGCGCCGCGCGGCTGGCGCCCGGTCACTGCCTGATCTCACTTTCCTCTTACTAGTTTACAGAAATAATCCGTTGCGGATGCGCGCAGGTTCGGCCTATGGCCGGATCAGGCGATAGTGCCGTCCTGAGAATGAAAGCGTCCTTCCGTGTCATTGCGTGAGCTCAGCCTGCTCCTGTTGATCTGCTTCATATGGGGCTTTCATTTTGTCGTCCTGAAGTTCGCCGTCGGCGAATTGCCGCCGCTTTTCTATGCGGCGATCCGGATGATTCTTGTCTCGCTCATTCTCTCGCCGTTTCTTGTGTGGCGGAAAAGGGAGATGGGGTTTGTGCTCATCGGCGGGTTGTGTCTCGGCGGCCTGAACTACGCGCTGATGTTTACGGGGCTGAAATATGCGACGGCGTCGGCGGCGGCGATTGCGCTCGAACTTAATGTGCCTTTCGCCACTGTCATGGCCATGCTGTTTCTCGGCGACCGGCCCGGATGGCGCCGCCTGCTCGGTATTACGCTTGCCTTTCTGGGCGTGGCGGTGATTGCGCTCGGCGGCGATGGTTCAGGAGATGGCGCGCATATCGGGATCGGCGTCGGATTTGTTGCCGGCGGCGCTTTTTGCGAAGCGTTCGGCGCCGTGATCGTAAAACGCACGACCGCCTTCAGGCCGCATGAACTGCTCGCGTGGTTTGCGCTGGTGGGCGCGGTCTCGCTCTCTGCGCTATCGTACATTCTGGAGGACGGACAGGCGCAAGCATGGGCCGCGGCCGACACCACCATGATCGTCGGCGCCACGGTCTATTCCGCGCTGGCGGCGTCGCTGTTGGGGCATACGGTTTATTACTGGTTGCTGCAGCGCCTGCCGATCAGCATGGTGGCGCCGAGCGTCCTGTTTACGACGGTCATTGCCGTGTTCTTTGGCGTCGTGCTGCTTGGGGACCCGTTCGGCTGGCGCATGGTGGTTGGCGGCCTGATGACGTTCGCGGGCGTCGGTCTCGTGCTTTTGCGCAATGTGAAGAAACAGGCCATTAATGATGCGCTGGTTGAGCCGCGAGGATAAGGCCCATGACTGCCGCCCTGACATTCATCGATGCGCCATCGCCGAATTTTGACAGCCGCGATGCGAAAATCGATACGGTCATATTGCATTACACTGGCATGCAGACCGGCGCCGAAGCGCTGGCGCGGCTCCAGCATCCGGCGGCGAAAGTCAGCGCGCATTATGTTGTCGAAGAAAACGGCGAAGTTTACCGGCTGGTTGATGAAAAAATGCGCGCATGGCATGCGGGCGTCGGTTCATGGAAAGGCGATGTGGATATCAATGCCCGCTCGATCGGGATCGAGATCGTCAATCCCGGGCATGAATGGGGCTATCGCGATTTTCCGGCGGTGCAGATCGCATCGGTGATCGCGCTGCTGAAAGACATCAATGCGCGTCATGCAATTTCACCGTCGCGCGTGCTGGGGCATTCCGATGTGGCGCCGCGCCGCAAGGAAGATCCCGGTGAGAAATTCCCCTGGGCCATGCTTGCAAAGGAGGGGCTGGTGATTGCGCCGTATGAGAGAGATTCATCTGCGGGTCTGCCCGTCCCGTATGAAGATGCGCTGCGCGCGCTTGGCGAGATCGGCTATGACGCGCCCAAGGGTGATCACGCCGCTGCGCTGCTCGCTTTTCAAAGACGATACTGTCCGGCATCGCTGGGTCAGGGCTTTGACCCGATGACAAAAGCGGCGTTAATGGCGACGCTGAACAACCTGAACTGAAAAGCAAAAACGGGGGTTGAAAATGCAGGTAAACCGCAGAGCCGTGCTGGGCGGCGCCATAGCTGCGACGGGTGTTGCAACGGCGGCGCGCGCGAAATCCCGGAAAACCGGCGGCGGCGCGGCGCAGGCCACGGCGCTCTCGAAACTTCAGGACTATGCCGACCAGCATTGCGCCGATTGGGGCTTGCCCGGCATGACCGCCTGCATGGTCGACCGCAACGGCTTTTCCGGGTTCGTGACGTCGGGCCTTGCCGATATCGACAAAAAAATTCCGGTCGGTCCGGATCATTTGTTTCACATCGGCTCCATCACCAAGATGATTACGTCGCTGGCTGCGTGGTCGCTCGTCGATGAAGGCAAGCTGTCGCCCGATGCGCGGCTCGCCGAGCTGATGCCGGAACTTTCGGTGCGCGGCGGAGAAGACATCACACTGCAGCACCTGCTGAATCATAATTCCGGGCTGCCGAATGGCGCGCCATTATTCGTGGAGGGCGGCTTGTGGACCTGCAGCACGCCGGGAACGTATTGGGCGTATAGCAACACGGGCTACAGGATTGCGGGAAAAATTATCGAGCGCGTCGATGGCCGCCTTTTTCCTGAAGTTCTCGAGGCGCGAGTCTTAAGGCCGCTCGGCATGGCCCATTCCGAAGGCGCGCTCCGCAAGATAGATCGCGCACGCCATGCGCAAGGATATGAACCGGCGCTCCTCGACCGTCCGCATATGCGCCCCGGACCAGTCTCAGCGTCGCCCTGGGTCGACTATGACGGCGGCGCGGGTTGTGTCGCGGCGACTGCCGGCGATATGGCGCTGTTCCTGCGTTTCCTGATTGATCTGGCGGGCGGCAAGGGTGGGGCTGTTCTTTCGGACGAAACGGCGAAACGCTTTATGGCGGCGTCCTCGCCAGCGCCCGGATGGTCAGAAACCGCCCGATACGGCAATGGCATCGCGCATATCGACAATGACGACCGCGCCTACCTTCACCACACAGGCGGCATGGTGTCGTTTTCCTCTTCGCTGCATGTGGACGCGGAAGCGGGTGTCGCCGCATTCGCATCGGCGAACATTCATTATGCGCACAGCTATCGCCCGCGTGATGTGACCATTTACGCTTGTGAGTTGCTGCGCGCGGCGCAAGCGACCGCACCATGGCCGGACGCAACGCCGACCAGGCCGGTGGTGAAACACCCGGAACATTTTTTGGGGGTATTCACTGCGCAGAACGGTGACCGGATTGAGATCCGCGAGGGAGAAGATTCCGTTTCATTAGTGAGGAACGATAAGGTCACGGCAATGCAGCCCATCGGCGCCGCCTATTTCGCGTGTGAGGATGCAGCGTTTGAAATCACCGGACTGGATTTCGAGCTGGAGGACGAAAAGGCGGTCCGCGCATGGGCTGGCGGCGTTGAATATCTTGCTGATCCGTCGAAAGGGTACATGTCCGTTCCGCCGGCTTTGAGGGCGCTTGAGGGGCTTTACGATAATGATGATCGGTGGGGGTTGACGACGCGCGTCTATGCGCGCGGCGACAAATTATTCGTTGCCAGCGCCAACTACAGCGAAATGTTGACGCTGCTTGATAATGGCCACTGGCGACCAGGCGATGATGCGCGGACGGCGGAGTGGATTCGATTCGATAACGTGGTGGACGGAAAGGCGCAGCGCGTCATCGGATCGGGCGAGGTTTCGCTGCGCCGTTTTAGTTAAGAGCCAAACCCGCAACGCTGTCGAACAGGAACGTCACGCCGAACACCAGCGTGACCGCGGCCCACAGCCCCTCATGGGCGGCGTCGGAAATAGTTCGTGCGGACGGAACGCCAAGCAAATGCCCGAAGCCGAAATCCTTTGGCGCGCGCATGGCGGTCCAGGCCAGTATGGTCGCGAGAAACGAAAACCACGGAAACTGAAGCACCAATACGGAAGCAAGCGCGCCGAAAAGGAACGCGACAGCGCCGTATGGGTTTTCGAGAATTTTCTGCATGGGACTTTCGAGAAGGCTGGCGAAGGGCGGTGCGGTGACAGTTAAGACAGGAGTTTTAATTTCACTTCACGCCCGGATGCACAGTCCGATCTAAAGTCTCAACGATTTGTTTAGCATGTTTTGACCGATCAGCGCCGGCCCGCCAGCAATGTCAGCAAAAGCGCAATTGCGCCGGGCGCCGCCTGCGTCAGAAAGATCGTCGGCTTGGCGGTGATTCCGCCGAACACGCCCGCGACAATCACGCAGAGGAGAAAGAACACCGCTACATCGCGCTTGCCCGATATGGCGCTCCACACCAGTCCGGCGGCGAGGAAGCCGTTATAAAGCCCCTGATTGGCGGCGAGGACGGCCGTCTTCGCCGATTCCTCCGCTGTCATGGAGAAGATTTTCTGCCCCACCGGATGATCCCAGTAGAACATCTCAAGCATCAGGAATCCGAAATGCAGCGCGGCGACGATGATGATGGCGATGAAAGCGAGAATTTTCATGTGGCTCCCCATGCTTGTTGCGCGAGGCTACCAGTTGCCGCCGCCTCACGCCATCGGCGCCTACAGGGTCAGCGGCGCAAGATCCGGCGCGATCCATTTCCTGCGCGCCTTTGGCGAAAACAGCAGCTCCTTCGTCCAGTGCGCCAGCAGCCAGTCGCTCTTGCCGAAGCGCGACCCATAGAGCCGGTTGCATAATTCGTGGAGGGGCGGATCGTCCGTCTGCGCCGCAAGATGCGCCCGCGCGATGATCAGCGAGGCCTGCGTGATCGTCTCGTGATAGCCGGCCGTATCGGTGTTCTGCCCGCCCTTGGCTTCATTGAAGCGGCGGATCAGGCCCGGCATCTCGCGCTCCGGGTTGATGTCCGGGCGCGTCAGGATGAGCCAGAACGCCCCGGCCCAGTGCGCGCCATGGGTCCATTCCTTTTCCGGCAGAGTGAGGTCGAGAAATCCTTCACCGATGCGAATAATCTCCGCATCGCTGCTGTAATGATACAGCGCTGACATGAGAGCGTTCCTTTGAAAGCTTGACCGCGCTCTCTTAGGACGCCACATCTCATTTTGCCAGACGGTCGGACGGTCGCCGGCGATGAAAATCGCGGGAGGAAAGTCCGGGCTCCATGGAGACAAGGCGCCGGGTAACGCCCGGCCGGGGTAAAACCCGAGGGAAAGCGCCACAGAGAACGAACCGCCCTGCGGAGCCTTTGGCGAAGCAGGGTAAGGGTGAAAAGGTGCGGTAAGAGCGCACCGCCGGCCCAGCAATGGGACGGGCATGGCAAGCCCCGCCTGGAGCAAAACCGAATAGGGATGGCGCGCCCGGAAACGGGCAGGCGGGTCTTTACGCCGAGCTGTCCGGGTTGGTTGCTTGAGCGCGTCAGCAATGGCGCGCCTAGAGGAATGGCCGTCGCCCCGATCTTCTTGCGAAAGAAGAAAGAGGTACAGAACCCGGCTTACAGACCGTCTGGCATTTATTATCGTATTGCTCGCTGAACTTGCGGGCCCCGTTGAATCCCTTAAGTGTCAACGCCAGCAAGAAAGAGAATTTCGATATGCCGTCTTTTGACATCGTTTCTGAAGTTGATCTGTCCGAAGCCGACAATGCGATCAAAAACGTGATGCGCGAGATTTCCACGCGCTATGATTTCAAGGGCTCCAAATCGACCATCGAAATGAAGGACGGCGTCATCACGATCTTCGCCGATGACGATTTGAAGCTGCGGCAGATGCATGAAATCCTGCAGGGCAATATGCAAAAGCGCGGGATTGAACCGGGCTCGCTTGACTATCAGAAAGAAGAACCCGCCGCCGGTCAGTCGGTGCGACAGAATGTTTTGCTGAAGCAGGGCCTCGACAAGGAGCTGGCGAAGAAGATCGTCAAGGCGATCAAGGGCGAGAAGCTGAAGGTTCAGGTCGCCATTCAGGGCGACGAGTTGCGCGTCACCGGCAAGAAGCGCGATGACCTTCAGGAGGTGATCGCCTTCGTGAAGGCCATGAAGCTCGAACAGCCCCTGCAATACCAGAATTTCCGGGATTAGCCCTTTCCAGGACAGCTTCGCGGCCTAGGCATTTCGGCCAGCTTCCGCTAAGACCGGATAAAGGGCGCCGATGCGCAAGGGAGAATGAATAATGGCGGAAATGGAAGCGAGCCTGCTTGAAATCATCAAGGAGCACGCTGTCGGGCTGACGGGCGAATTGTCACGCGATACGCCGATCGCCGATCTCGGCATTGATTCATTTTCCGTCGTCGAGATCATTTATGAAGTTGAAGAAAAACTCGGCGTTGAAGTGCCGTTTAACGCTAATGAAAATCCGTTTGGCGAAATGTCATCGGTCGGCGATCTCATCGACGCGCTAAACAAGCTCATCAAGAATTAATCCCGCATGGCCCGCCGCTAATGTCTCGTAATGTTGTCGTCACCGGAATGGGCGCCGTCACGCCCCTTGGCGCAACGGTTGCGGATTTCTGGAGCGGTCTTTCCACCGGGCGTTCGGCTATCGTTCGGCGCGAATTCACCGCTGCCGATAAATACTCGCTGACACTGCCGGTTGCGCCGGTCGACGGATTGGAAGAGCGCATCAAGGGCCTTGGCGTTTCCCTGATGCGCGCCGACCGGTTTTCGCAGCTTGCCGTTCTGGCTGCGGAAGAAGCGGTTGCGCAATCGGGCATTGCGTTTGACGAAGAAACAGGCGCTCGCACCGCCTGCATTATCGGCACCGGCATTGGCGGCCAGTCGACTTTCGATGATGGCTATGTGGCGATGCTGTGCCGCGAGCGGCGCCCGCATCCGCTGACCATTCTGAAAGTCATTCCCAACGCCGCGGCCAGCCATGTGTCAATCAAATACGGCGTTCGCGGACCTTCCTTCGCAGTCTCCAGCGCCTGTGCGACCGGGGCCCATGCGATCGGCGTTTGTGCGGAGCTGATCAAGTCCGGCGCCGCCGACGCCGGAATCGCCGGCGCCAGCGAGGCGATCCTGTGTTACGGCGCGCTCGAGGCGTGGAAGGCGATGCATATCCTCGCCAGTGAGACCTGCCGGCCGTTTTCGAAGAACCGCAACGGGCTCGTCATCGGCGAGGGGGCGGGCGTCCTGATGCTCGAAGAAGAAGAGCATGCGAAGAAGCGCGGCGCCAATATTCTCTGCCGGCTGGCCGGGTTCGGCATGAACGCAGACGGCAAGGACATGATCAACCCGGATGTGAACGGCGCATCGGGCGCGATGAAGCTGGCGCTCAAGGGCGTCAAGATCAAGGACTCCGCTGCTGTTTACATCAACGCGCACGGCACCGGCACCTTGCTCAATGACCCGACAGAAACCAGGGCGATCCGCAGTGTTTTCGGCGCCGACGCCGACAAGCTGATCGTGTCGTCAACCAAGTCCATGCATGGCCATTTGCTGGGCGCCGCCGGCGGCATCGAAACCATCGCTGCAATTCTCGCCCTGCAAAATGGCGTCGCGCCGCCGACGGCGAATTATGACGTGCCTGATCCTGAATGCGATCTTGACTATGCGCCGAACAATGCAAAAGAGCGCGACCTTGACGTCGCGCTCTCCAATTCTTTTGCGTTTGGCGGTCTGAACGCCGTCGTTGCGTTCGAAAAAGTCTAGGCTGCGGCTTTGCGCGGCGACATGCTGTGCAGGCTTGCACGCAGCCAGCGGAAGCCGCCAATCATCAGCACCAGGCCGATATAGCGCACGATGTAAATGCCGAGATCGTTCTTGAACGTCTTGGCCATGCCGGCGATTGCGGCATAGATGGACTGAATATCCGCGCCCGACGATCCCATGGCGGCGATTGGCCAGACCGTGCGGTCGATCAGCAGCGCCAGAAGGCCGATCTTCCAGATATTGCCGTTGCCCTGCGCGAACATGGCGAACAGGAACGCAAGGATGACAGCACGGGGCAGATCTGCGCCCGAAAAACCGATACCGACGATGTAACTGAGATCTTCCATTGACGATCTCCTCCGGATTGTTGCCCGCGCATTTAGCTCCCATTAGGGTTAATGGCGCGTAAAAGAAGCGGCCCCGGCGCGCAAGATTCGGGTGTCGCGGGCTGATTTTCGCCCCCATAAACAGCGGCATGAACCATATGTCCTCATTTCCTTCGGCCTCGCGCCTCGCCGCCCTCGAACCCGTGGCCCGGGCCATCGATTTTCTGACGGCGAATGCTGAATTGCAGCCTTCCCTGGAACAGACGGCGGCCCATGTGGGTCTGTCCCCGGCGCATTTTCAGCGCATGTTCAAGGCCGGCGCTGGCGTATCGCCAAAGCGGTTCCTGCAATATCTCGCGGCGCAGGAAGCCAAGCGCGCCATGAAAGAGGGTGAGGATGTGCTGTCGGCTTCGTTTACCGCCGGGCTTTCCGGATCGTCGCGCCTGCATGATTTGTTTCTCGCGTCAGAAGCCATGACGCCCGGCGACTATCGCCGCCGCGGCGCCGGGCTTGTCATTCGCTACGCATTTGTCAGCGGCCCGCTCGGGCGCGTGCTGATCGGCGCCACAAGCAAAGGCGTCTGCTGGATGAGTTTCGCCGATGAAGGCGGCGACGAAATGCATCTTGCGGAAATGCAGCATGACTGGTCAGCGGCTGAGTTTGTTCAGGACAATGAACTTATCGCGCCGCTCGCCGCACAGGCCTTCGATTTCGCACTGAACCGCAAACTTGACGAACCCTTGCGCCTGCATGTGCGCGGCACGAATTTTCAACTGAAGGTTTGGGAAGCGCTTTTGAAAATTCCCTATGGCGCGCGTTGCACCTATGGCGATATCGCCCTGGAGATCGGCAAGCCGACAGCCAATCGCGCCGTCGGCTCCGCTGTCGGCGCAAACCTCATCTCCGTCCTCATCCCCTGTCACCGGGTGATCTTGTCCTCCGGCGTCATCCATAATTACCGTTGGGGGGTCGCCCGCAAGAAAACCGTGCTCGCCATGGAAGAGGCGACGGCGCAAAGCGCCGCTTGAGGTCCTTGACGCCAAAGCGAGCCAGCGGGCGTGTTTCGGCACGATTTTCCGGCGTCTCGTCGCCTGAACGCTTGCCAACATGCCGGCGAGGGGTGACTATTTGAGCGTCCATATGGCGAGCGGGGGCTCAGATGATTGAACTTGCGACCATCACGCCTGCAGCGATGTTTTCGGCCGCCGGGAGCGCAGCCATGCTCGGCTGGGCGATCCTGATTTTTCTGCCCCGTCGCTATGATCTTCTGTTTGCCATTCCGCAGTACATCATTCCGCTGGGACTCGGGCTGCTTTACGCCGGCCTGATGTTTACCCACTTCTACACCGTCGATGGCGGCTATGGTTCGCTCGACGAGGTGCGCGCGCTGTTCAGCAAGGATGAGGTGCTGCTGGCGGGCTGGGTGCACTATCTCGCATTCGATTTGTTCATTGGCGCCTGGATTGCGCGGCAGTCGGACGCCATAGGGATTCCGCGCCTGATCCAGGCGGTCCTGTTGCTTGCGACATTCATGTTCGGGCCTGTCGGGCTTGCCGCGTTTCTGCTTATGCGCGCGGGTTACCGCAAAACGGGGACGCAATCGTGAACCAGTTCTTTGACGCAACGCGCCTTGGCAAACCGGCGCTTCCCGGATTTGACGACGATCATGTCACGCGAATGTTTATCTCCTGCGTGATTTTCATGGCCGCGCTCTTTGTAACGACACTGCCCGCCTATTTGCTCGATGCCCGGACGATTGACGGAATCAGCGTCTGGTTAAAACCGCTGAAGTTCAATGTTTCGCTCGCCGTGCATTTTTTGACGCTCGCCATCCTTGCGCAGCAACTGCCGCGCAAGGTGCGCGCAGGGCCAACGCTCAGCGTTTTTGCTGTCGCCGCCACCGGCGCGATGATTCTCGAACAGATTTACATGATGATTCAGTCGGCGCGCGGGCGCCGCTCCCATTTCAATTTCGAAACCGACATTGAATCGCTGATGTATGCGTTGATGGGGCTCGGCGCCTTGTTACTGGTTGCGGTGGCGATTGTGCTTGGCATTCAGATTTTGCGGAAAGGCGACCGGAGCAAGCCGGGTCTGCGGCTCGGCTCGATCCTGGGGTTGGTGTTCGGATCAATCGCCACCATCGGATTTGCTGGCTATATGTCGAGTTCGGGATCGCACTGGATTGGCGCGCCCTCATCGCAGGATCTCAGCATTCCGTTTTTCGGCTGGTCCCGGGAAGTCGGCGATCTGCGCCCGGCGCATTTCATCGCTTTGCATATGATGCAGAGCCTGCCGCTGATCGGTTATGCAGCGGATAAGTTTGGCGGACCGCCGCGAATAATTGTTCTCCTGGCGGCGGCAGCGCAGCTTGGTCTGGCGGCGTTGTTGTTTGTTCAGGCGCTTGGCGGTCAGCCGTTCTGGCCGGCATAGGCGGACGGCTGGCGGTCTGCTACAGCTTAAATGCGGATGTCAGGGCGAGCCGAGCATGCAGATCACACTCTTCTCCTGTGTTGGCGGCGACTTGATGCTGCCTGCGCGCGAAGGCGCGCTGGTCAGCCGTGAAGACGGCGGCAATCTGATTGTCAATCCGCCGCGCGACGTCTGGGAACGCGGCGAGCTTTCGCCGCAGGAGTTGCGCGACTGGTCCTGTCTGGTTGCGGCGGCGGGAAGCGCCATGCTTGCCGTGTTGCCGCAGCTTGACGGCGGCTGCATCAATTACTGGGAAGCTGGCAACTGGGCGCTCCATGACGCCGCGCCGCCGCAAGGTCCAAAGAAAGCGCGCGATCATCGCAGCATGCATTTGCATTTGCTGGGACGGTCCATCAACGCGAAAAGCCCCAACTGGCGATGGGGCGAGTCGCCGGTCTTTCCGCGTTATGCGGAGCGGGCGGGCATGGCGCGCCCCGAAGATCGTCTGACCCCGGATGAGACGCATGCGATTGTCGGCGCCGCCGCCCGGATTCTCATGGCGAAATATGGATTTACGGCTTATGTTATCGGCAAGGTCAGCGCGTGTTCGTCCTGTTCCTATCCAATCGGCGATTCAGCTTCGCAAAAATGCGTAGAGTGCGCATGACAAGGCTTTGTTGAGCCGCAAAAGATGAAAAACTTTGATCTCGTTGTCTTCGATATGGTCGGCACGACGGTGGCGGATCGCGGCGAGGCGCCGCGCGCATTCATGTCCGCGCTTTCTGAATTCCACATAGACCTCGCGCCGCAAGACTTGAGCGCTGTTCGAGGCGCATCAAAACGCGAGGCGCTGGCGACATTATTGGGCCCGTCGCGAACAGGTCAAGTCGATGCTGTTTATGAGCGTTTTGTCGAGACTTTGTCGGCGGCCTATCGCGATGACGGCGCTGCAGAAATTCCGGGGGCGACAGAAACTTTTCTCCGCTTCAAGGAGCGCGGTTTCAAAATTGCGCTCAATACCGGTTTTGAGCGCAGTATTGTCGAATTGCTGCTGTCGGCGCTTAGATGGCCGCGATCCATGTTCGATGCCGTCGTCTGCGGCGATGAAACAGCGCATGGCCGCCCCGCGCCGGATCTTATTTTCAAGGCGATGGCCCAAGCGGGCGTTCATGATCCATGCCGCATCATCAATGTCGGAGATACTGCGCTGGACATGGAAGCGGGCGCGCGCGCCGGTGCCGGCGCCAATGTCGCGGTGCTGTCAGGCGCGCATTCCCGCGAAAAACTGTCAGCCTCCGCAATGACGCATATCGTAAATTCCGTCGCCGAATTGCCGGGCCTGGTTGCGGATGGCTGAAACAAAAACGCCCCGGATTGCTCCGGGGCGTTTTGCTGAAGGCTTGGTGCAAGCTTAGATATTCGTCACGCTGGCTCTTGGCGGCCTTATGCGACGGATTGGGCTTTTTCCTCCTGCGGGTCGCGCAGCACATAGCCGCGGCCCCAGACGGTTTCGATGTAATGTTCGCCCTGGGTCGCTGACGCCAGTTTTTTGCGCAGCTTGCAGATGAACACGTCGATGATTTTGAGTTCCGGCTCGTCCATGCCGCCATAAAGATGATTGAGGAACATCTCTTTTGTGAGCGTCGTGCCCTTGCGGAGCGATAAAAGCTCCAGCATCTGGTATTCTTTGCCGGTGAGGTGGACGCGCTGGCCCGCAACTTCGACGGTTTTCGCGTCGAGATTGACGATCAGGCGGCCGGTTGTGATGACCGACTGCGAATGGCCCTTCGACCGGCGCACAATCGCATGGATGCGCGCGACCAGCTCGTCCTTGTGGAACGGCTTGGTCATATAGTCGTCGGCGCCGAAGCCGAGGCCGCGAACCTTTGTTTCAATGTCGCCCTGACCCGTCAGAATGAGGATCGGCGTGTTGACCTTCGCGACGCGCAGAGATTTCAGCACGTCAAAGCCGGTCATGTCCGGCAGGTTGAGGTCGAGGAGGATGATGTCGTAGTCATAGACTTTGCCGAGATCGACGCCTTCTTCGCCCAGATCGGTGGTGTAGCAGTTGAACCCGTCGGACTTGAGCATGAGTTCGATGCTCTGTGCCGTGGCGCCGTCGTCTTCGATCAGCAGAACCCGCATGGTTAGTCTCCTGTTGGCGCGCTGTTCCCCTCGAATTCGAACCGCGCTCTTTCCCTTAATCGCCCATGAGTTAATGACGATAAGATTTCATAATGGTTAACAGCGTGAATCAAAATCGCTGCTTTGTCGCGGGATTTTTAAGGCCCCGAAAATACTGGTTACTGGCGAAACCAAGTGATTGCTTGATTTGCGCGCGCTGTCATTAAGCATGTTTGGATTTTTCCGGTTAAAGCGGTTCACCAGTTTACCCGCTCTTAAGCAGCGCGGATTAATGATCTCGGACGCATCGCAAACTGATGCGGAAACTTTGCTGGATGCAGAAACGCGCTTTCTGTGTCGGCGTCGAAACGATGGAGCCGGATCGCCCAAAACATGGGTGCGCCGGGTGGACTCAGGACCAGATTGCGTTGGCGTCTTTGAGCTGAGCGGTCTGTCAGGGTCGAACAGAGGATGAAGCGTCATGTTCCTTGCGCCGAACGCCCGCGACAACCTGATGACTCTTTTGCGCCTGGCGCGAGAAGAGGCCGATGATCTGCGCGCCGATCTCGCCGATATCGAACTGGCGCTGGCTGCGGCGTCCGCGTCACTCGCATTGCCCGAAAACGAAGAAACCACCAACACGCCAGCCGACGCGGATGAAACCGAGCGGCGCTCGATGCGCCGTCACCGGCTTTATGCAACGCGTGAAATGCTGGAGCGCGCCGCGGAAGAAGCGCAGCAAAAACTCGACGCGTCTACGGCGGAGCTGAAAAAACTGGAGCGGCTGGTGGCGGTCGGGGCTGATGCAAGCCGCAGCGAGGTTCGGCTCACCAGCGAGGCGCCGCGCGCCGGCGCCTTTTCGTTGACGACGGGGGCGGGGCGCAAGCTGGCCTCCTGATCCAAAATCTTTCCCCACGCGATCGGGAAAATTCATTCTTTGTTAACGGATGTTTACCGATCATTGCTCGACGGTGATTCGGTCATGTTCTGTTTCTGTTCCGTAATCATCGGGGAAAAATCGCGGTGCGGCTCGATTCATCTTTTGACTGCCCATAAAATCCCATGCTATCCCATAATTGCCCATAATTTTCAGGGCTAGGGGCGGCGTGCGCTTGAGAATTCCTGCCTGGGGAAAACCGGGCGGGAGAATTTTTCGGAGCGCAGCGCGGCGGAGGAACAGGCATGCGGCGCGGGGCCGGGGCCCGCTTTTTTGGGTCCTACGTCAACAAGATTGATGCGAAAGGCCGGCTGGCGACGCCGGCGGCGTTCCGGCGCGTGCTCGATCTTGCGACCGAAAATGTCATTTATTGTCTTCCGTCCACGGATGAGCCCTGTTTGGAATGCGGCGGCGCCGATTACATCGACTATCTGCTGTCGATGATCGAGGAGCTTGATCCTTACTCAGAAAAACGCATCGCCCTTGAGCGCGCCATGGCGACGCAGATGAGCCCGATCGCCACTGATACGGAAGGGCGCATCAATCTGCCGGAAGAGTTGCGCAAGCATGCGCAGTTGAACGGCCAGGCGCTCTTCGCCGGTCATATTCGTTCTTTCCAGATCTGGAATCCAGAAAACTTCACCGGCCCGCTCGGCGAAGCGAAGAAAATCGCCAGCGAAGCCAGGCGATCGCTACGTAATCCTCAGGTTTCGGGAGGCGGTGAATGAGCGCGGCCTCCCACGCTTCTGCGCACAAGCCTGTGATGCTTTCGGAAGTAATCGCCGCGCTCGCGCCGAAAAACGGCGGCGTCTATGTGGATGCGACGTTCGGCGCCGGCGGGTATTCGCGCGCCATACTCTCTGCAGCCGACTGCACGGTTTACGGGTTCGATCGCGACCCGACAGCGATCGAGCGCGCCAGGGGCTTGCTGAAAGAATTCGCCGGCCGTCTGTTTCTGATCAATCGGCCCTTCGCAGAGATGCGCGAGGCGCTGGCCGAAGAGGGCGTCGAGATGGTCGATGGCGTGGTCTTCGATATCGGCGTTTCCTCCATGCAGCTTGACGAGCCGGAGCGCGGGTTTTCGTTCCGCTTTGACGGGCCATTGTCCATGCGCATGGATGGCGGAAAGCCTGACGCCGCCGATGTTATTGCGCGTGCGGACGCCCATGATCTGGCGACGATTTTCCGCCGCTATGGCGAAGAGAACCGCGCCAACGCCATTGCGCGCGCCATCATCCGCGAGCGCGACGTTGAGCCGATCGAAACCACGGCGCGCCTCGCGGACATTGTCGATAAGGCGACGCCCGGATCGGCGCGGTTAAAGATACATCCGGCGACGCGGGTGTTTCAGGCGCTCCGGATTTTCGTCAATGACGAACTTGGTCAGCTGGCCGCCGGACTGCGCGCGGCTGAACGTTTGCTGCGTCCGGCCGGCAGGCTGGTTGTAGTCGCGTTTCATTCGCTGGAAGACCGCATCGTCAAACGGTTTCTGGCGGGTCGGTCTGCGGCGCGGCGCAGCGCTTCGCGTCACCTGCCGCCTGCTGACGAAGCGCCGTCATCGTTTGACCTCCTCTATTCAAAAGCGGTGGAGCCGTCGGAAGAGGAAGTCGCCCACAATCCGCGCGCACGGTCGGCTAAATTGCGCGCGGCCTTGCGCACGGACGCGCCGCCGGCCCCTGACGGCGATGACGCCATCGGCGTTCCCAAAGAAATAAGATTATCTTTCATGCACGGAGGAAAATAATAAATGATCCGTATAACAACTATATTTTTGTGTGTGCTGCTGGCGGCGGCGGCGTTTGGCCGGTACAGGGCTGAAGTATCTGTGCGGGAGCTGCGTGAGGATATTGAAAAAATCGAAACAAGCCAGGTCGAGGAATTGCGCTCCATTCAGATGCTGCGCGCCGAGATCGCCTATCTCGAAAACCCGGAGCGTCTGGCGAAGGTTGCCGAGGCGAAGACCGATTTGCGCCCGTCAAACGGCGAGCAGCTTGTAAATGCGACGGAATTCGCGGCGCTGATCGGCGACGAGGACTTTGCGAAAGAAAATGAGCCGCCGGCGCCCGACAGCGACGTCATTCTCCACGCGCTCGCCATGGCGCAACTGGCGGATGCTCAATAATATCAGGTTCACTCGATTAAGGGATGCGCGCCGGTGTTTCGCGGAAAGCCAAAGAGACCCAAACCCAAAGCGTACGTAATCGCAGAAGCTGGCGTGAGCGAGGCGGACGCGAACGCACTGAAAGTGCGCGCGCTTGGCGCAAGAGGCCGCGTCGCAGAGCGCGCCAGGCTGCGGGTCATGATGTGCGCTTCGGTTTTCGTGTTCGCCTTCTCGGCGCTCGGCGTTCGGCTAGCGTTCATTTCATTCGGCAATCTGGCGCCGGCCGAGACTTACGCCTCCGCGCCTTTAACCGATGCGCCGCGCGCTGAAATCATCGACCGGAATGGCGCGCTGCTGGCTGCGGACCTGCCGGTGATCGCGCTTGAGGTTTCGGGCAAGGAAGTTTGGGACGCACGGGAGACAGCGCTACAGCTTGCTCAGGTCCTGCCGGATATAGATGTGATCGCGCTTGAAGAGCGATTGTCGCAAGGCCGTTATGTCGAAGTGCGCGCCGATCTGACGCCGGCGGAGCGCAAGGCGGTTTTCGAACTCGGTTTGCCCGGCGTTCGTTTTGCCGCGCGCGTCAAACGCTTTTATCCGCAGGGCGATCTGGCGGCGCATGTGGTCGGTCATGATGAGGCGGGCAAGGGCGGGGTGATGGGGCTTGAAAAAGCCGCCAACCGCTATCGCGGCCTTCAACCGATGCGCGCTGCTGTCGATATCCGCGTGCAGCAGATCCTTGAAGAAGAACTTGCGGCTGATCTGGAGAAATTTCACGTCGAAGCCGCGTGGGGCGCGGTCATGGATGTGGAAACGGGCGAGATCATCGCGCTCGCCAGCCTGCCGGACTTCGATCCCAACGCGCCGGGCGCCGCAGCGGCGGATTCCCGCCGCAATCGCGCCACCTATGATCGCTACGAGCTTGGCTCGGCGTTCAAAGCGTTCACCGCGGCGTCGTATATCGAGATGGATCTTGGCGATGAGGCGACAAAATTCGATGCGCGCGGAAGTTTTCAGGTCGCTGACCGCCGCATCACGGATTTTCACGGCGAGAACCGTATCCTGACCTTATCGGAAGTGATTCAGCATTCTTCAAACATCGGCGCCGCGCGCATGGCGGCGGAAATTGGTCCGAAAGACCAGCAGCGCTACTTGAAAGCGCTTGGTCTTTTTGACGCCTTGCCTATCGAACTTGCAGAAAACCGCGCGCCCGACCTTCCCTCCAAATGGGGTCCAGTCGAAGCGGCGACGATCTCTTATGGTCATGGCATCGCGGTTACACCCCTGCATCTTTTGGCGGCGTTTTCGGCTGTGGTGAATGGGGGCGTGTATCGCACGCCGCTGTTTCTTGCGCCGGAGCGATCACCGGAAGGGCGGCGGGTCTTCGGCGAGGATACGAGCGCAGCGATGCGCCGTATCCTCCGCCGCGTGATTACCGACGGAACGGCAAGCTATGCCGAGGCTGCCGGTTATTATCCCATTGGCAAGACAGCGACCGCCGACAGACGTTCGCTTTCCGGCGGTTATGACACCAATGCGCGCATCTCAAGTTTCATCGGCGCCGTGCCCGGTTATGCGCCGCGCTATGCGATCCTGATCACCTATGACAACCCCAAAGCGATCGAAGGCACCTACGGCTACGCGACGGCGGGCTGGAACGCAGCACCGGCGTTTTCCCGTTTCGTTACGCGCGCGGCGCCGCTGCTCGGACTATCGACCGTAAATGAGACGACTGCGCTGGCGTCCTTCGTTTCAGGCGAAGCGCCGACCTATCGCCGTCAGGCGGCGCTTGCCAATGAAACGCAGGGCGGCGCGCCATGAGGTTGTCCGAACTCGCCTATGAAACAATCAGTCCCGACCCGCATATTGAGGGATTGACCGCTGACAGCCGCGCCGTATCGCGCGGCTTTCTGTTTGCTGCGCTTTCAGGCGTCAATGCCGATGGCGCACAATATATTCCGCAGGCGGAGCAGCGCGGAGCGGCCGCCATTCTTGCAAAGCCTGGCGCGACATCGTCGCTGCCGATTATTATCGACGCTGAACCGCGCCGCCGGCTGGCGCAAATGGCGGCGCGATATTATCCCCGGCAACCGGATATGATCGCCGGCGTCACCGGAACCAATGGCAAGACATCGACAGCACGTTTCGCTTCGCATCTGTGGGCGCTGCTCGGCTTGCATTCAGGAAGCATCGGCACGCTCGGCGCTGAAAGCGCGAATTACACACGGGCCTTGACGCATACGACGCCAGATCCCGTGACGATGCATGAAACCATAGACGCCATGGCGCGAGCAGGCGTGACGCATCTCGCCATGGAGGTCTCCAGTCACGGCATTGCGCAACATCGCGCGGACGCCGTGCATTTTCGCATCGCGGCCTTCACCAACATTACGCAGGATCATCTCGATTATCACGCGACCTTTGAAGAGTATTTCTCCGCCAAAGGACGGCTGTTTTCTGAACTGCTCGCCAATAACGGGCTTGCCGTCATCAATATGGACGGCGAAGGCGCGGAGGATATTGTCTCGCTTGCGCGCGCGCGCGGCGTTGCGACAATTCAAACGGGCGTTAACGGCCGCGATCTGCGCCTGCTGAACTGCACGCCGCATCTGGGCGGATTGGCGCTTGAGGTTGAAACGCATGGCAAAGCCTATCGCGTCGAGACGCCGCTTATCGGCGCCTTTCAGGCTGAGAACGCGCTGTTGGCTGCGGGGATCGTGATCGCCAGCGGCCAGCCTGCCCATGACGTCGTCCAGAAGCTTGGCGAGATTTCAGGCGCGCCGGGACGCATGCAATTTGTCAGCGAAGTCTCCGGCGGCGGCGTCTTTGTGGATTACGCCCATTCGCCGGATGCGGTGGCGACGGCATTGCAGGCGATTCGCCCGCATGCTTCGGGCCGGGTCATCGCCATTATCGGTGCTGGCGGCGACCGTGACAAAACCAAGCGCCCGCTCATGGGCGCGGCTGCGAATCAATTCGCAGATATCACGATCGTCACTGACGATAATCCGCGCTCTGAAGATCCCGCGGCGATCCGCTCGGCGGTGATGAAAGGATGTCCGGACGCCTTGGAGATCGGCGACCGGGCCGAAGCGATCGCGGCGGGGGTCGCGCAGCTTCAAGATGGGGACGTGCTCCTGATCATGGGGAAGGGGCACGAGACGGGCCAACAGGTGGGTGATCAGCTATTGCCGTTCGACGACGCAAACGTTGCGTTGGAGGTCGTCGCGGACCAGCGCAGGGAGTTCGGGAGATGACGGAGAAAACTCAGAACAATTTGTGGAGCGCCTATGAAGCCGCCGCCGCAACCGGCGGCGCGTTATGCGCGCGCGGCGGCGATCCGAAGCATTGGACCGCGGAGGAATGGTCCGCTGGCGGAATCTCCATTGATACGCGGACCTTAAAGCCCGGCGATATTTTTGTGGCGTTGCGCGATATTCGCGACGGCCATGAATTTCTGAAAAACGCCTTCGAGGCTGGCGCATCGGCGGCGCTCGTTGCGCGCGCGCCGGAAGACGCGCCAGAAGGTGCGCCGCTGCTGGTGGTTGGCGATACGCTGCAGGGGCTGCGCGATCTTGCCGCCGCTGCGCGCATGCGAAATTTCGGCAAGCGGATCGCAGTGACGGGCAGCGCTGGCAAAACGTCGACCAAGGAAATCCTCCGCGCCGTGCTCGGCAGCGCTGGCGTGGTTCATGCGGCGGACAAGAGTTTCAACAATCATTGGGGCGTGCCGCTGACGCTGGCGCGGCTGCCCATGCGCGCCGATTATGGCGTGTTCGAGATCGGCATGAACCATCCTGGCGAGATCACGCCGCTGACCGGACTGGTGCGCCCACATGCGGCCATCGTTACAACGGTCGCCGCCGCGCATCTGGCGTTTTTCAAATCGGTTGAAGAGATCGCCGAAGCCAAAGCCGAAATCTTTTCCGGTCTGGCGCGGGGCGGCGTCGCGGTGCTGCCCTTCGACAATGAGTTTTTCCCGCTGCTCAAAAAGCGCGCCGAAGAAGCAGGAGCGGCGTCCTTCGTGACCTTCGGCGAAAAGGACGGCGCCGACTTCCAACTGCTGGGTTACGCCGCCGAAGGCGCGGGCGCCCGGCTCAAGGCGAAGATCAAAGGCGAGGCGGTTGAGTTTTACGCCGGCGTTCCGGGCCGTCATCAGGCGGGCAACATGCTCGCCGCCCTGGCGGCTGCCGATGCGGTAGGCGCGCCGCTTGACCCCGCCATCGCCGCGCTGGCGCAGGTTACCCCGGCGGAAGGCCGCGGCGCCCGCGCGACCATTAGTGTCGATGGCGGAACGGCGACGCTGATCGATGAGAGCTATAACGCCAATCCGGCCTCCATGGCGGCGGCCATAGGTCTGCTTGGCGCCAGCGTCCCGCCGGAAGGCGGCCGGCGCATCGCCATCCTGGGCGAGATGCTGGAGCTTGGGCCGGAAGCCGAGAATTTGCATAAAAAACTTGTAACCGCGTTAGTCGCCGCAAAGGTTGACCGCGTCTACGCAGCGGGCCAATTGATGCGCCACCTCTGGGACGTTTTGCCTCCACCCATGCGCGGTCTGTTCGCCGGCGACGCTGTCGGTCTTGTCGGGCCGGTGTTGGATGCCGTCGGGCCCGGCGATATTGTAATGGTCAAAGGATCGAACGCGTCAAAGGTGAGCGCCGTGGCGCGCGCGCTAAAGGACAGCGGCAAAAAAGAAGATTTGAAAGAAGGCCGGGCTTAAATGTTGTATCACTTGCTGACTCCCTATGCGGATCAGTTCCAACTTTTCAATGTGTTCCGTTATCTGACGTTCCGCACCGGCGGCGCCGTGATGACGGCGCTGTTGATTTCGTTCCTGATGGGGCCGTCTCTGATTCGCTGGATGCGCCGCAAACAGGGGCGCGGCCAGCCGATCCGCACCGATGGCCCGCAAACCCATATCATCGAAAAAGCCGGCACGCCGACCATGGGCGGCGTTCTCATCCTGATCTCGATGACGGTTGCGACGTTTCTGTGGGCGCGCCTCGACAATATGTATGTCTGGATCGTCATGGGCGTGACGCTGGCGTTCGGCGCGCTGGGCTTTATTGACGACTATTTGAAAGTGACGAAGCAAAGCGCCGACGGCGTGGTCGGCAGCCTGAAGCTGGTCGTGCAATTCGCCGTGGCGCTGCTGGCGGCGTGGTTCTGCATGGACGCGTTGCAATCGGCGCCGGACGCGCCTGCGGGACTGGCGCAATCGGTTGGCGTTCCGTTCGTGCCGCTGACCTTGTTTCAGAGCTGGTTCAATGCGCCCGGCGTGCCGCTGGGGCTGTTCATCATTCCGTTTGCGGCTTTCGTGATTGTCGGCGCCTCGAACACGGTCAACCTGACCGACGGGCTCGACGGGCTCGCCACCGTGCCAGTGATGATCGCCGCCGGGGCGTATGCGCTGATCGCCTATCTCGTCGGCAACGCCATCTACGCCAATTATCTGGGCGTGCCGTTTGTGCCGGGCGTCGGCGAAGTGACGGTCATTTGCGGCGCCATCATCGGCGCCGGGCTCGGATTTTTGTGGTTCAATGCGCCGCCCGCTGCAATCTTCATGGGCGATACCGGCTCGCTGGCGCTTGGCGGCGCCATCGGTTCGATTGCGGTCGCGGCGAAACATGAAATCGTTCTGGCCATCGTTGGCGGCTTGTTTGTGCTCGAAGGGTTGTCGGTGATGATCCAGATCGCGTCCTTCAAGCTGACCGGCAAACGCGTTTTTCGCATGGCGCCCATTCATCATCACTTCGAACAGCTCGGCTGGAAGGAATCGACCATCGTCATCCGCTTCTGGATCATTGCGTTTGTGCTCGCCATGATCGGCCTCGCCACCCTGAAACTGCGGTAGGGCGATGATTGTAATTCCTGACATCAAACGAAAGAAATATGGCGTGTTCGGGCTCGGGCTTTCCGGCATCGCAACTTGCGAAGCGCTGGTTGCCTCTGGCGCGCAGGTTTATTCTTTCGATGAAAATCGTCAGGCGCGCGATAGAACCGCGGACACGGAATATCGCTGCGAACACCCGAAGAACTGGCCATGGAAAGACCTCGAAGCGGTTGTCGTGTCGCCGGGCGTGCCGCTCACGCACCCCAAGCCGCACGCCATCGTCCGCAAAGCGCGCCTTGAAAAGGTTCCGGTCATCGGCGACACGGAATTATTTGCGCAGGCGCTGAATGCGCTGGAGCCGCGCGCACGGCCGCGCGTCATCGGCGTCACCGGATCGAACGGAAAATCCACGACGACGGCCCTTATCGGTCATTTGCTGAAACAGGCGGGCGAAGACGCCTATGTCGGCGGCAATATCGGCGAGGCGGTGCTGTCGCTGCCGGCGTTTGAGAGCGATGCGGTCTATGTGCTCGAGCTTTCTTCGTTTCAACTCGACCTCACGCACTCACTGCGGCTCAACGCGGCGGTGTTTTTGAATCTGTCACCGGACCATATTGAGCGCCACGGTTCTGTTGACGGTTATCTCGAAGCAAAAAAACGCATCTTCCTCAATCAGACTGCAGATGACCTCGCGGTGATCGGCGTCGATGATGATTACGGGCAGGCGGTCTGTACGGAAATGATGGCGCGCGGTCCCGCCGAGGTCCGGCCGGTTTCTTCCGGCAGCGCGCTCGGTCGCGGCGTCTACGCCTTGCACGACAAAATCTATTTCAATCTCGATGGCAAGACCGCGCTTGCCGGAGAGCTTTCCACTGCCCGCTCACTGCGGGGCGCGCATAATTTGCAGAATGCTGCGGCGGCCATCGCCGTCTGCGAAAAGTTCGGCGTTGATCCGGCGCTGGCGGTGAAATCCGCACAGCGCTACGAAGGGCTGCCGCACCGGATCGAAGAAGTCGGCCGCAACGGCAAGGTTTTGTTCATCAACGATTCAAAAGCGACAAACGCTGATGCGACAGCGCGGGCGCTGGCGGCGTTTACAGACATTTTCTGGATCGCCGGCGGCAAACCGAAAGATGGCGGAGTCGCAAGTCTCGTTCCGATGATGAATCGCGTGCGCAAAGCCTACCTGATCGGCGAAGCGGCGGCCGATTTTGAAAAACAGCTTAGCGGCGCCGCTGAGTGCGTTCAGTGCGGCGATCTTGAAAAAGCAGTGGCGGCGGCGGCGAAAGATGCGGCGAAGTCCGATGCGCCAAATCCAATCGTTCTCCTGTCGCCGGCCTGCGCGTCTTACGATCAATTCAAAAATTTCGAAGCGCGCGGCAACGCATTTCGCAATTTTGTGTCGGACCTTTTCTCAACCAATGGAGAAGCGGCGTGAGGCGCATGTCGCGGCTGGACGATTCCCCGTTTGCGCGCCTGTGGTGGTCGATCGATCGTCCGGCGCTGGGCGTGTTGTTGCTGATCATCGTCATTGGCGGCGTCGTCTTGATGGCGGCCGGACCGACAGCCGCCGCGCGCATGGGCATTGGCGGAGAGTTTCATTTTCCCATGCGCCAGCTCATTTTCATGGGGCCGGCGCTGTTGCTGATGACGGCGATTGCGTTCCTGACGCCGCTGCAGGCGCGGCGCCTTGGCGTCATTGTTTTCATCTGCGCGCTCGCGATCATGCTGTTTCTGTTGCTCTTTGGCGCGGAGGTGAACGGCGCGAAACGCTGGCTCTATATAGGGTCGTTTTCGTTGCAGCCGTCGGAGTTCGCAAAGCCGGGGTTCGTCATTGCCGCCGCCTGGATGCTGGCGGAGGGCGCGCGCGATCCCAAATTCAATGGCGGCGCCGTCGCCATCGGGATTTATGCAATCTTTGCCTTGCTGCTGCTGCTGCAACCTGACTTCGGTCAGTGGGCGCTGGTGACGGGAGTTTGGGCGGTGATGTTTTTCGTTGCTGGCTGGAGCTGGTGGTGGATCGCGGCGCTGGGCGTCGCCGGCATGGGCGCGCTCACCGCCGGGTATTATCTTTCCGACCACGTTGCGCGCCGGGTCGACGGCTTCTTCAATCCGGCGACCACCGAAACCTATCAGGTCGATCGCGCCATTGAGACCATCGCCAATGGCGGGCTGATCGGGCGCGGTGATGCGCCGCCGGTGAAAGCGGCGCTGCCCGACGCGCATACGGATTTCATCTTTGCGGTGGCGGGCGAAGAATTCGGCTTTGCGCTGGCGATCATCATCATCATCCTGTTTGCAATTTTCACCGCAAGGATCATGGCCACCGCCGCCGGGTTGAAATCGGTTTTTGCGCAATGCGCGGCGACAGGCCTGGCGGCGATCATCGGCTTTCAGGCGATCATCAATATCGGCGTATCCCTGCGCGCGCTGCCGGCGAAAGGCATGACTCTGCCTTTCATTTCTTATGGCGGCTCGTCATTGCTTGCGACCGGCCTCACTGTCGGGCTGATCTTTGCGCTGACGCGCACGCATCAGGGCGTGTTCCGGCGCAAGGACATCATGCCGTGAGCATTGATGGACCGATTGCATTGGCCGCTGGCGGCACCGGCGGGCATCTGTTCCCCGCTGAAGCGCTGGCGCAGGAGCTAAAGCGTCGCGGTCACAAAGTGCTGCTTGTCACCGATGCGCGCGGCGCCCGCTACGCGAAGGAATTTCCCGCCGATGAACGGTTTGAAATTTCCGCCGCGACGCCGTCGATTGGCGGACCGGTGGCGAAGGCCGCCGCCGCCGTCTCCATTGCCTCAGGCCTTATCAAATCCCTGAGCGAATTCAAAAAACACAAGCCCGCCGCAGCCGTCGGGTTCGGTGGCTATCCGTCGCTGCCCGCTATGAAGGCGGCGGCGCTGATGAACATTCCTTACGGCGTGCACGAACAAAATGGCGTTCTCGGCCGCGCCAATCGCATGCTGGTCAAGGGCGCGGCGTTCACCGCCCACGCCTTTCCGGTGCTGGAGAAATTGCCTTCTGGCGTTTCCACCATCGAAGTCGGCAATCCCGTGCGCGATGTGGTGAACGACGTCGCCGACGCGTCTTATCCCTCCCTCGATGGCGATATTCATCTGCTGATCTTCGGCGGCTCGCAGGGCGCCAGCATTTTTTCCGACGCGCCGGTGAAAGCCATCGCCGCATTGCCCGAACCCCTGCGCGCGCGTTTGGTGGTGACGCATCAATCCCGCGAGAAGGAACTGGAGGCGGTGAAGGCCGCCTATGCAGAGGCCGGCATTCGCGCAGAAGTGGCGCCGTTTTTCACCGACCTGCCGCAGCGTATGGCGGCGGCGCATCTGGTGATTTCCCGGGCCGGCGCCTCGACGGTGACGGAACTTGCCGCCATTGGCCGCCCGTCGATTCTGGTGCCGCTCGCCATCGCCATGGACGATCACCAATCGGGCAATGCGCGGACGCTTTCCGGCAGAAAAGCCGCCGTGATTTTGCCGGAAAAAGAGTTTAATCAGTATGAGCTTGCTGCCCCTCTGGGCGCATTGCTGGAAAATCCGGCAAGGTTGCGGGAAATGGCGGCGGCGGCGAAAGGCGCGGTGAAATCAGGCGCGGCCGCGCGGCTCGCCGATCTGGTTGAAGAGATCGCCGCGCGTAAGGCGGATTGATTAGATAGTTCAGGAATAATGCTTCATTCTTTGCCGCCATCCTTCGCGACGCCCAGCCTCCCTCATCTCGAGGGCTGGAATGGCGTCGCTTGCGATGGCGTTCCGGCGTCGCGAAGGACGAGGGAGGCTGGGCTCCTCAGGATGAGGGTGAGTGCAAGGTAAAAAGCTTTAATAAAATGACTGAAACAAACCAATTCTCGAAAATCGATCCGCCGGCGATCAAGGTGCGCCTGCCCTTCGGCGCGGGCGTTGTGCATTTTGTCGGCATTGGCGGCATCGGCATGAGCGGCATCGCCGATGTGATGAGGACGCTCGGTTACGATGTGCGCGGCTCTGACGTTGCGGACGGGCCCAATGTTCAGCGCCTGCGCGACAAGGGCGTGCCGGTGGTGATCGGCCACAAGCCGGAGAACGTCGAAGGCGCAGACGCGGTGATCATTTCGACCGCGATCAAGCGCGACAATCCGGAAGTCGCCGCCGCGCGCGCGCGTCATATCCCTGTGGTCAAGCGCGCCGACATGCTTGCCGAACTGATGCGCCTTAAATGGACCGTCTCTGTTGCGGGCACCCATGGCAAAACAACGACGACGACGATGGTTGCGGCGTTGCTGGATGAAGCCCACCTCGATCCGACCGTCATCAATGGCGGCGTGATCAACGCCTATGGCGCCAATGCGCGGATCGGCGAGGGCGACTGGATGGTGGTCGAGGCGGATGAGTCCGACGGCACGTTCATTCGCCTGCCGACGACCGTCGCCATCGTCACCAATATCGACCCGGAACATCTCGACCATTGGGGCGGGTTTGAAAATCTGCGCCGGGCGTTCGACCGGTTTGTCGAGAACACGCCGTTTTATGGATTCGGAATCGTCTGCCTCGACCATCCGGAGGTGCAGGCGCTGGTCGGGCGCGTCACCGACCGGCGGCTCATCACCTACGGCGTCAATCCGCAGGCCGATGTGCGCGCCGCCAATATCCGCCATGAAGATGGCGGCTCGGTTTACGACATTGTCTTCCGCGAGCGCGGGAACGAAATCGGCCGTATCGACAATGTGCGCCTGCCCATGCCCGGCAATCATAATGTGTTGAACTCGCTGCCCGCCGCCATTGTGGCGAAGCGCCTCGGCGCCAGCGACGAACAGATCAAATCGGGCTTGTCCAAATTCGCCGGGGTCAAGCGCCGCTTCACGCTGGCGGGCGAATGGAAGGGCGTCAAAATCATCGACGATTACGGCCACCACCCGGCGGAGATTGCGGCGGTCCTGCGCGCCGCGCGCAATATCGCCAAGGGCAAGGTTATCGCCGTGGTGCAGCCGCACCGTTATACGCGCCTGCGCGATCTGTTCGATGAGTTCTGCGCCTGCATGAACGAGGCGGATGTGGCGCTCATCGCCGACGTCTACGCCGCGGGCGAGGCGCCGCTTGACGGCTTTAATCGCGATTCACTTGTCGCCGGTCTTGAAGGTCACGGCCACCGCGATGCGCGCGCGCTGAAATCATTTGACGATCTGCCGTCGCTCATCGCGCAAACCGCCGAGCCGGGCGACTATGTCATCTGCCTCGGCGCGGGGGACATCACGAAACATGCGAATGCGCTGGCGGATGAGCTTGGCAAGCTCAAACAATAAAGTTGAGGCGTAAAAGTTGTGGCTGATTACTCGGAGCAAAAAAAGATTTGCGCAAAGTACGCCGCCGACTTTGTTGTCGCTCCTGAACATCTAGTGCTAGGCATGTCCCTTTCGGTAAAAGAAGGCATGATGCCTATAAATGGATTGAGGCATCGTCCCGAAGGGGAAACTACCGGGTGGTTTGTTTATGCCGGACAAGAGGCGTCCACGGCTGATGACTTCTATGAACCCTTGCATGTCTCTCATGTTGACGATTGGTCGCCTTTGATCCGTAAATATCTTGGCTTGGCGCCGGGATGGAGGTTTTTAGTTACTGACGATGGTTATGAAGATGTTTGGTTCGATAAGACATTGTTGGACGTCTAGCCGTGCAAAAAGCCAAACATAAAATCTCAACTTCCAACCTCCCAACCGTCCGCGGCAAATATGTCGAGAACGCGGACCTCTCCGCGCTGACATGGTTTCGTGTGGGCGGGGCGGCGGATGTGTTGTTCATGCCCGCCGATGAAGACGACCTCGCGCATTTCCTGAAAGAAACGCCGGAAGAGATTCCAGTGCATGTGATGGGCGTCGGCTCGAACCTGCTGGTGCGCGATGGCGGCGTCAGGGGCGTGGTTATCCGTTTCGGCTCGCCCTTCCGTAAAATAATGGTCGACGGCTTGCGCGTTTCCGCCGGCGCCGGCGCCATTGATGCGCAGGTGGCGAAAGCCGCCGCAAGCGCCGGCGTTGCGGGTCTTGAATTTTTTCGCGGCGTGCCGGGCACCATCGGCGGCGCCGTCCGCATGAACGCCGGCGCTTATGGCGGCGAAGTCAAAGACGTGCTGGTCGCCGCCGTCGCCTATGACCGCAAGGGCAAGCGCCGCATCCTCTCCAATGACGGGCTCGGTTTTGCCTATCGCCATTGCTCGGCGCCGGAGGATTTCATTTTTACGAGCGCGACCTTTCAGGGCCGCCCGGACGAGCCCGACAAAATCATCGCCCGCATGAACGAAATCAGCGAGATGCGGGAATCGACGCAGCCGATCCGCGAGCGCACCGGCGGCTCGACATTCGCCAATCCCGACCCGGACCAGTCGGGCGGGCGCAAGGCATGGCAGTTGATCGATGAAATCGGCGGCCGGGGCCGGGTCGTCGGCGACGCGCAGGTCTCTGAGCGGCACTGCAATTTCATCATCAATCGCGGCGACGCGACGGCGGCGGATTTGGAAGAGTTAATAGAGTCGCTTCGGCGGGATGTGGCGCGGGAGACGGGCGTGGAGCTTCACTGGGAGATTCGCCGGATCGGAGAGACAATGGGCAATCGTGAATAGGCAATGGTGATGATTTGCGAAAAATATCGTGCGGCGCCGTATCGTAAACAAATTCTTAACGCACCCGATGCTTCATCAAATATGAGCCGCGTTCGCGCACACCCGATTCCCTATTGCCTATTGGCTATTGCCTTATGAAAAAAAATTACAACCGCATCGCAGTTCTCAAAGGCGGCTGGTCTCCCGAGCGGGAGGTGTCGCTTAACTCCGGCGCGGCGGCGGCGAAGGCCCTGCGCGCGGCCGGTTACGACGTGATGGAAATCGACGCCCAGCGCGATCTCGCCGCGCGGCTTCACGAGGCCAAACCCGATGCTGTGTTTAACGCGCTGCATGGCCAGTGGGGCGAGGATGGCTGTGTGCAGGGGCTGCTCGAAGTGATGGGCATTCCCTACACGCACTCCGGCGTCCTGGCGTCGTCGCTCGCCATGGATAAACAACGTGCGAAAGCCGTGTTTGAAGACGCAGGCATCCCGTCGCCCTTCGGCAAAATCGTCACGCGCGAAGAAGCCGCGAAAGGGCATGTCATGGAGACGCCCTATGTGATCAAGCCGAATGCGCAAGGATCGTCCGTAGGCGTCTTCATCGTTCGCAAAGGCGAAAACCGTCCGCCTTCGGAGCTGACCTCGAAAGAATGGTCGCTTGGCGAGGAAGTGCTGGTGGAGAAATTCATCCCCGGCCGTGAATTGACTGTTGCCGTGATGGGCGATCGCGCGCTGTGCGTCACCGAAATCACCACCGCGCTCGCCTTTTATGATTATGAAGCGAAATATGCAGCGGGCGGCTCGAAACACGTGCTTCCCGCCGACTTGCCCGTTGCTGTCACCGAACGGTGTCTCGATCTGTCTTTGCGCGCCCACAATGCGCTTGGCTGCCGCGGCGTGTCGCGTGCTGATTTCCGTTACGACCCTGAGGCCGACGGGGAACAGCTTTTCTGTCTCGAAGTGAACACGCAGCCGGGGCTGACCGCGACATCGCTGGCGCCGGAACAGGCGGCGCATCTGGGGATCTCCTTTCCCGAGCTTTGCGCCTGGATGGTGGAGGACGCATCATGCCAAAGATAAAGAAAAAACCCGCCCGCAAACCTGCCAAGCGCAAAACAGCGCGCAAGAAAAATGAAAGCTTTTTTGCTCGCGTCAGCGCCGTGTGGACGCGCTTCTCTCATGCGCTGGTGGCGAGTTCGGTTCTGATTGCGGTTGTCGCCTTGGGATTTTTATGGGCGGGCGGTTATGTCGGCCTGATGGGAGAGAAATTGAATCGAGTCGCCGGCGCCGGCGCCGTCACCGCCGGATTTGAAATCAACCGCATCACTGCGCGCGGACTGGCGCAGACTAGCGAAGATGATGTGCTTTCAGCGGTCGGGCCGGTGATCGGGTCGTCGATCCTGCATTTTGACGCCGACCGCGCCCGCGCTGCGGTTGAACAACTGGGCTGGGTGCGTTCGGCTGCGGTCTCACGCCTGCTTCCCAATACGGTGCATGTCTCCGTGCGCGAACGCGAGCCGGCTGCGGTCTGGCAGCTATCGGGCAATCTGCATCTGATTGACGAGACCGGCGCGGTCATTCGCGAAGTGAACGCGTTCGAATACGCCGATTTGCCGCTGATCGTCGGCGCCGGCGCGCCGGGGGCGGCGGCGGAAATGCTGAAAGTGCTGGGCGCCGAGCCCGATATGAAACGGCGCACCTCGGCGCTGATCCGCGTCAGCGACCGCCGCTGGAATTTAAAAACAAAAGACGGCGTTGAAGTGAAGTTTCCTGAACGCGGCGTCAGCGACGCCATGGTTTATCTTGCGCGTCTGCAGGATGAGACCGGCTTGCTTGACGAGAATCTCGAATATGTCGATCTTCGAAACCCCGAAAACTTCGTCTACAGAAGAAAAGGGGCCGTCGAGCCGGATATGCCGCTTGGCCAGGCTCAGTAATCGTTTTTAGCTCAAGCGTCAGGTAAGGGCCGCTCAGTGGCGCAAAAGAAGCCAGTCAGAAAACGCCGCAAAGACGAAACGATCGCTGCTGCGCTCGATATCGGCGCGTCGAAGGTCGCATGCTTCATTGCGCGCATCAGTCATGACGACAAACACGCCCCGCATGCAGAAATCATCGGCGTCGGGTGTTATGGCGCGCCGGCAAGCGGGCGCGCCGGAGTCAGCGCTGACTCCATAGAGGCCGGCGTGCGGAATGCGGTGGAGGCCGCCGAAAGGATGGCCGGCGAACAGGTTTCGCGCGTTACGGTCGCTATTCCCGGCAAACATTTGCGCGCGCGGCGGATCGGCGTTGATCTGGAAGTCGCGGGCGGCGTCGTCGCGCAGGAAGATATTGACGACAGCCTCGCCGAGGGCGCGAAGATCGCCACACCGCACGATTGCGCGCCGCTGCATGCGCTTGCCATCGGGTTCAAGGTCGATGGCGAGGACGGGCTGGGCGATCCGCTCGGGCTTTCGGGCAGCATTCTGTCGACCCAGATGTTCGCTGCGGGCGCAAAGCAAAGTTATCTCGACAACCTCGCCGACCTGATCGAGCGCTGCGATTTGAAGGTCGACGAATTCGCCGCCGCGCCTTATGCGGCTGCGGAAGCTGTCTTGCTCGAAGATGAAAAGGATCTTGGCGTGGTGCTGATCGATATCGGCGCCAATGCGACCGGGTACGCGGTTTACGATAATGGCGCGCTGGTCGAATGCGGCGGCGTTCCGGTGGGCGGGGGTCATATTACGCGCGACATCGCCCAGATATTCGGCGCCCCGCTGGCGCATGCCGAGCGGGTGAAAACCCTTTATGGCGCCGCGCTGATGGGGCCGGGCGACGAACACCGTTTCATCGACTTTCCGCAGCTTGGCGTCGCCGGAGAGACCGCGCGCGCATCGCGCGCCGACATTTGCGAAGTCATTCTGCCGCGGCTTGAAGAAATTTTTGAGCTGGTCTCCGACCAGATTCCCAATGACGGCATGCGGCGAACGGGACTGCGTCGGGTGGTTTTGACCGGCGGCGGATCGCTGCTTGTCGGCGCGCGTGAAGTCGCCGAACGCACGCTCGCCATGAAGAGCCGGCTCGGCCGTCCCGCTGCAATTCCCGGCTCGCCCGAAGCAGCGTCGGCGCCAGGTTTCGCCGTCTGCGCCGGCCTTATTCAACATACCGCAAATTTAGGCGGAAATCGCAAAAGCGGTATTGGCCTTTTGCGGCAATCAGCCCAAGCAGGAAAGCAATCTTCCGTGCTCGGCAATGTTGAATCCTGGCTGCGCGCGAAATTCTGAAACTGCGCTTCTTCTCGAAGCCAATCAAACTTCAAACCGGCGCCGTCCTTCACTCTTAAGAAAAGAGACGGAACCGGGAGTCGTTAAGGCCCTGTTAACCATTTGGAAAGGGTTCTGAACGATTCTTTAACGACGGATTAACCAACGGGGGAGAGGGCGCCCGACAAGCCCGGAAACTTGCGCATCATCGGAGACATTCATGCCACTAAATCTCAGCGTGCCCGAACTCACAGAACTGAAACCCCGGATCACCGTCATCGGCGTCGGCGGGGCGGGCGGCAACGCCGTCAACAACATGATCGAAAGCCAGCTTGAGGGCGTCGAATTTGTCGTCGCCAACACCGACGCGCAGGCGGTGGGGCTGTCCAAGGCGCAAAAGCGGATTCAGCTTGGCGTGAAAACGACCCAGGGGCTCGGGGCTGGGTCCATTCCCGATATCGGGCGTGCGGCGGCCGAAGAGTCCCTCGATGAAATTCTCGAACATGTCGGCAATTGCCACATGCTGTTTGTCACCGCCGGCATGGGCGGCGGCACCGGCACCGGCGCGGCGCCGGTTATCGCCAAGGCGGCGAAAGAGCGCGACATTCTGACGGTCGGCGTCGTCACCAAGCCGTTCCATTTCGAGGGCGCGCGCCGGATGCGGCTGGCGACGGCGGGCATTGAAGAGCTGCAAAAGCATGTGGATACGCTGCTGATCATTCCGAACCAGAATCTGTTCGCCATCGCCAATGAGCGCACGACTTTCCATGAAGCCTTCGCCATGGCCGACCAGGTGCTGCATTCAGGCGTTCGCGGCATCACCGATTTGATGGTCATGCCGGGCCTCATCAATCTCGACTTCGCCGATGTCCGCACGGTGATGAGCGAGATGGGCAAGGCGATGATGGGCACCGGCGAGGCCGAAGGCGACAAGCGCGCCATCCAGGCCGCCGAAGCTGCGATTTCCAATCCGCTCCTCGACGAACAGTCGATGAAAGGCGCCAAGGGCGTTCTCATCAACATTACTGGGTCCATGGACATGACTCTGTTCGAGGTTGATGAAGCGGCGAACCGCATCCGCGCCGAAGTCGATCCCGACGCCAACATCATTGTCGGCTCGACCTTCAATCAGGATCTCGAAGGCCGCGTCCGCGTGTCGGTGGTGGCGACCGGCATCGATATCGAAGCGAAAGACGTCAATCGTCCGCAGATCAAGATCAACACGGGCGCAATCTCCAAACCGTGGCGCGAGCCGACGCAAGTCGATCGTCCGGCGGCGCAACCGGCGGCGTCTATCGCCTCTGCGCCGGCTGTTCCCGCCGCGCCGCGTCCGTCGGTCTCCGCGACCGCATCGGCGCCTGCCGCCAATCCGGTCGGCGACGTGCATGAGCGGATCCGCAAAATGCTCACCGAGGGCCAGGCGGGCGATCCGCTCCCGAGAAGCGCGCTTCCGGTCCGCAGCCATTCGCCGCAACGGCCGGCGTCGCGTCCGGCTGCTGAACCGCGCCCTGAAATACGCACGGAACACCGGCACGATCAGCGCCACGGAATCAATCCGTTCCGTGGAGCGCAAGCGCTCGGCAAGCATTCGCTTGAGGCCGCCGTCGACATGTTCAAGGCGCTTGGCGGTTCTGAGGACCGTCGCGATATCGCGCCGCCGCGGGCGCCGGAAGCCGCCCGGCCCGCACCCGGCCCGCGAGGCGATCTGTTCGACGACCAGGACGACGCCGATCTCGAAATCCCGTCCTTCCTGCGCAAGAAAAAGACAGGCTGAGTCGCCGATTTCGCCTTTAAATTCTTGTAATCAATCACAAATCGCGCCCAAGGTATGGCCTTGGGCGCGATTTTTGTGTTCACCGCGCCACAAGCTGTAGCAATCGGAAACAAACCTTCATCATGGGCGCTGTTCGTTTTCTCAGGAAATCGGTATTGTCCTTTGTCTTGGCGCACCGCCCGGTGGGGGAGCCTCGCGGCGGCTTGACGTCAAAAGTATCGCGTTTGATGGGGGATCGCTCCATGCGTATGTCTTCCTTGCAGAGGACACTCGGCAAGTCTGTGGCGTTTGCCGGGGTGGGGCTTCACTCGGGCGAGTCCTGCCGCATTGAATTGAAGCCAGCGGAGGCTGGTCATGGGATCGTGTTCCGGCGCGCTGACCTGCCGCCGGGCGCTAATGATATTGCGGCGCGGCCGGAATGTGTTGTTAGCGCTGATCACGGCACGACCATCGCCAATGAAAAAGGCGCAAGCATTGCGACCATCGAGCATTTGATGGCGGCGCTGGCGCTGACCGGGATCGATAATGTCCTGATCGATGTTGAAGGCCCGGAAATCCCCATTCTTGACGGCAGTTCTGCGGCGTTTGTCGCGGCAATCGCGGAGACCGGCGTAACCACGCTGAGCGCCGAGCGCCAGGCGCTGCTGGTTGAGGAGGCGCAGACCATTGCCGATGGCGATCGCGCCATTCACCTTGAGCCGTTTGACGGGCGCCGGATTGAAATAGAAATCGATTTTGGCGACTGCATGATTGGCCGGCAAACGCTGTCGCTTGATCTCGATAATCCAAAGGACATTTCCCGTCTCTCCAGAGCGCGGACGTTCTGCCGGTTGCATGAGGTGGAAGCGTTGCAGTCGGCCGGGCTGATCCGCGGCGGCGCCTTGACCAACGGGCTGGTGGTCGACGGCCACAGGTTGGTCAATGACGAACCGTTGCGCGATCCGGCGGAATTTGCGCTGCACAAAGCGCTGGACCTGATCGGCGACCTCTATCTGCTGGGCGCGCCGGTGATCGGGCGCATCCGCGCGGTGAAGCCGGGGCATGCGCTGAACACAAGGGCGGCGCTTGCGCTGGCGCACTGGCCGGAAGCCGCCCGGCGCCCGGCGCGCGCCACAGCCTGAGCGCTGATCCATTGCCCCGCCAGCCTGTTCGAAGCGGTTTGACACGCCCGCCCGCCCGCAACTAGATAGTCGTCGCTCAGAGTGTGATGAGGGCCCAAGCCGGATGACGGCGCGCGGGCGAGATAAAAAGGGCCTGTTTCCTGTGAAAATGCGTTTTGCCTCCCTCGCCAAGCTAGTTTGCATCGTTGCTGCGTGTTTTGCGGTCGCCGCCTGCGGCTCGTCGGGTAAGAAGAAACAGAAATTCGCTTATGTGGAGCGGCCAGTGGAGCTGCTTTATTCGAGCGCCACCTATGAACTCGAGCGCAAGCGCTTCGACCGGGCCATCGCTTATTTCGAAGAGGTCGAACGCCAGCATCCCTATTCGGCATGGGCGCGCCGCGCCATGCTGATGAAAGCGTTCGCCTATTATCAGGGCAATGACTACGAGGAAGCGATCACGGCGATTGATCAGTTCATTTCGCTGCATCCCGGCAACAAGGACGCTGGGTACGCCTATTACCTCAAGGCGATGTGCTACTACGAACGAATTCGCGATGTCGGCCGCGATCAGCAATTCACGATCGATGCGGTCGCCTCGCTCAACGATGTGGTCCGCCGCTATCCGGATACGGAATATGCCCGCGACGCGCGCCTCAAGCTGGATCTGACCAATGATCACCTTGCCGGCAAGGAAATGTATGTCGGACGCTTCTACCTGAAGCAGAACAAGCACATTGCGGCGATCAACCGGTTCAAGAAAGTCATCACCGATTACCAGACAACCAGCCATGTTCCTGAAGCATTGCACCGGTTGACGGAAGCCTATCTGGAGCTTGGGATTATTGACGAGGCGCGCGCGGCGGCCGCTGTGCTCGGCTACAATTATCCCGGCAGCCAGTGGTATCAGGATAGCTACAAGCTGTTTGAATCGCGGAACATCCTTGCGCAAGGCTCAGAGCCGGTGCGCGAGAAGCCGGAGAAGCTGGAACAGCCGGCGCAATCGCTCGAAGGCGTTGACCCGGGCTCCTTGCGCGCCATTGAACCGCCGTCTCCGGAGGAGATGGAAGATCTCGGGCAGCCGGACAATGCGCCGGAAACCGCGCTTGAAGAGGCGCGCGACCCGCTTTAACCGGCGCCGAAACTGCGTTACATCCTGTGTTTGACTGTTGGCGGCGCTCGCCGCGGCAATGGGGTGTCAACGCGACGCAATGCTGACCGCGCTTCACATTCAGGATTTCGTGCTGATCGATCAGGCGCGCCTTGCGCTGGGCCCCGGCATGACCGCGCTCACCGGCGAGACGGGCGCAGGCAAATCGATCCTGCTCGATGCGCTCGGGCTGGCGGTGGGCGGCCGCGCGGAACGCGGCGCCGTCCGCCAGGGCGCCAAACAGGGCGTGGTCTCCGTTATCTTCGAACCGAAAGCCAACCATCCGGTGTGGCCGGTGCTGGAAGAGAACGGCCTCGACACAGGCGAGGATCAAATCATTCTCCGCCGCGTGCAAACGGCGGACGGGCGCGGTCGGGCTTTCGTCAACGACCAGCCCGTATCTGTCGCCATGTTGCGCGCTGTGGGCGAGACCCTGATTGAAATTCACGGCCAGCATGACGGCCGCGGCTTTCTGACCGCCAGCGCTCATCGCGGCATGCTCGATGAATTTGGCGGCCTGACCAAAAAAGCCGGTGAGCTTTCTTTGTTGTGGCGTCGGTGGAGAGACGCAGAGGAAGCGCTTGAAACGAAAAAGCGCGACCGCGACGCGGCGCTGCGCGAAGCTGATTATTTGCGGCATGTTGTCGACCATCTCGGCAAACTTGATCCGCAGCCGGATGAAGAAGCAGCGCTGGCCATGCGGCGCACGGAGCTGATGGCGTCAGACAAGATCGCAGAAGATTTGAACGCGGCGGCGACAGCGCTGGGCGAGGGCGCATTTGACTCCAAACTCTCCGTCGCCTTGCGCCGCATCGAAAAAGCCGCAATCACGCTCGCCGATCAGAACAATCCGCTGACGGTCGCCGCCGACCGGCTGCACGCAGCGTTAAACGAGGCCGCTGAAGCGCGCGGCGCCATCGAAGCCGCCATCGACAGGTTCGGCGCCGATCCTGACGAACTCGACCGGGTGGAAGAGCGCCTGTTCGCGATCCGCGCCGAGGCGCGCAAGCATGGCGTGACGCCGGACGGCCTTTCAGCGTTCTTGATGAAATCCCGCGCCGCGCTCGACGATCTTGAGTCGGGCGAAGCGGCGTTCGGCGCGCTGGAAAAAGAAGTGCGCGAAACAAAAGCCGCGTTTGAAAAGTCGGCGCGCGCGCTGTCAAAGGAGCGCGCCGTCGCAGCGAAAAAGCTCGACAGCGCCGTCGCAAAGGAGCTTGCGCCCTTAAAGCTCGGCAAGGCGGCGTTCTCGACGCATATCAAAACCGATGAGACCCACCCGACGTCTGACGGCTTCGATGCGGTGGAATTCATGGTGGCGACCAATCCGGGCGCGCCAGCCGGGCCGCTCAAAACCATTGCGTCCGGCGGCGAGCTGTCGCGGTTTGTGCTGGCGATGAAGGCGGCGCTGGCGGCGAAAGAAAATCGCACAGTCATTATTTTTGATGAAGTCGACGCGGGCGTTGGCGGCGCCGTCGCCGATGCCGTGGGCGAGCGGCTTTCGCGTCTCGCCAAGGATGCGCAGGTGCTTGTGGTCACGCACAGCCCGCAGGTCGCGGCGCGCGCCGGCTCGCACTGGCGGATCGAGAAAACCCAGACCAAATCGACAACGCTCACCAGTGTGACCGCGCTGGCGGATGCGGATCGCACTGAAGAAATCGCCCGCATGCTCTCCGGCGCCGAAGTCACCGACGAAGCCCGGGCGGCGGCGCGGCGGCTTCTGGGCGCGCCTGCTGCGCCGTCACCGAAAAAGCCGGTGCGCAAGACTGCAAAAGCGGGCTAAGTTTGCTACCCTCATGGCGGGAATCGCGGGCTCGAAAATACATCATTTCTGTTGAATTCTTTCATAAAACCCGAGCGACTCCGATTGGAGTTGCTCTAAATATTAGGATAGAGCGTTTTCGAAGGATAACCGGAATCCACTTATCCGGAAAACGCTCGGGTTGGTGAATTGTTATCCACCAAAACCAGACCGGCCGTATTAAGGCTGACGCCGAAATTTTGCGGCAATCAGCAGAAGGTTTTGAGACACCGAATGGCGAAGAAATCGGCAATGGACAGTGCGGGTATTCCGGTTAGCAAGTTAAAGCCGGAAGAAGCCGAGGTGGAGCTTGCCCGGCTTGCGGCCGAAATCGCGCGCGCAGACGAGGCCTATCATGAAAAGGACCGCCCGGAGATTTCCGACGCGAAGTATGATGCGCTGCGCCAGCGCAATCTGCTGATCGAAAAGCGGTTTCCAAAACTGAAGCGCGCCGACTCCCCGTCGGACAAGGTCGGCGCCAAGGCTTCGACAAAGTTCGAAAAATCCGCGCATGCTCAGCCGATGTTGTCGCTCGACAATGCGTTCAGCGATGAGGATGTCGCCGAATTCGCCAAACGCGTCCGCAAATTTTTAGGGCTAGGCGAAGAGCACGCGCTCGCTTTCACCGCCGAACCCAAGATCGACGGGCTGTCGCTCAATCTGCGTTATGAAAAGGGTGTGCTGAAAGTCGCGGCGACGCGCGGCGACGGCGCCGTCGGCGAGAACGTCACCGCAAATGCGCTCACCTTGCGCGATATTCCGGCGAAACTCGCCGGCGCACCAGACATTCTCGACGTGCGCGGCGAGGTTTATATGAGCCACGCCGATTTTGAAGCGCTGAATGCGCGGCTGGAGGCGGAGGGCGAGGAGCCGTTCGCCAATCCGCGCAACGCCGCCGCCGGCTCCCTGCGCCAGATCGATGCGGCGATTACGGCCTCGCGGCCGCTGCATTTTTTCGCTTACACATGGGGCGAGGTGAGCGAGCCGCTGGCGGCGACGCAATGGGATGCGTTGCAGCGCCTTAAAAAACTCGGGTTTCAGGTCAACCCGCTGACAAAGCGCTGCGACAGCGTCGCGCAAATGTTGTCGCATTACGCCGCGATCGAGGAACAGCGCGCGACGCTCGGCTATGATATTGACGGCGTCGTCTACAAAGTTGACCGGCTCGATCTGCAGGAGCGGCTCGGCTTTGTTTCGCGCCATCCGCGCTGGGCCATCGCCCATAAATTTCCGGCGGAAAAAGCAACCACGATCCTTGAAAAAATCGACATCCAGGTTGGCCGCACCGGCAAGCTGACGCCGGTGGCGCGGTTGAAGCCGGTAACGGTCGGCGGCGTCGTCGTCACCAATGCAACCCTGCACAATGCGGATGAAATCGAACGCAAGGATATTTGCGAGGGCGACACGGTCGTCATCCAGCGCGCCGGCGATGTCATTCCGCAGGTCGTTGAAGTGATCAAAGACAAGCGCCCGAAAGGCGCGAAAAAGTTTGTTTTTCCTGATGTGTGCCCGGTTTGCGGCAGTCACGCGGTCAACGAGGAGAACCCGCAAACCGGCAAGACGGATGTGGACAAGCGCTGCACCGGCGGGCTGATTTGTGCGGCGCAGGCGGTGGAGCGCCTGAAACATTTCGTCTCGCGTCAGGCGTTCGACATTGACGGTCTGGGCGAAAAACAGATTGCGGCGTTTTTCGAGGAAGGGATTGTTCGCGAGCCCGCCGATATTTTCACCCTGCGCGAGCAGCAGGAGAAAAAAGCGCTGGACCTTTATGTCTACAAGAAAAAGGCCAATGGCGATCTGGCGCTGAAAGACGGCCATCCCGTCCCAACCAACACGAAGTCGGTGCAAAATCTGTTCGACGCCATCGACGACAAACGCAGTATTTCTTCGGCGCGGTTCATCAATGCGCTGGGCATCCGCCATGTGGGCGAAACCAACGCCCGCCTGTTCGCCAGCCATTATGGCGACTTTCAAACTTTCTACGCCGCTGCGAAGAAAGCGCGCAGCGAGACAAGCGAAGCCTATCAGGACATGTTGTCGATTGACGGCGTCGGCGCGCTGGTGGCGCGCGGCGTCATCGATTTCTTTGACGAGGCCCACAATCGCGAAGCGGTTGACCGGCTGTTGAAACAGGTGACGCCGGAAAAAATGGCGGCGGCGAAATCCGACAGCAAGGTCGCCGGCAAGACCGTCGTGTTCACCGGAACGCTCGAAACCATGACCCGCGACGAGGCGAAAGCGCGCGCGCAAAGTCTTGGCGCAAAAGTGTCGGGATCGATATCCGCCAAGACCGACTATCTGGTCGCCGGTCCGGGCGCAGGCTCAAAGCTGAAAAAAGCCGAAGAGCTGGGCGTGACGGTGTTGACGGAAGAAGAATGGGCGGCGCTGGCGAAGGGATAAGTGTGAAATATTATGACGAAACATCGTTGTCATCCCGTGCGCCGCGCGGCATGAAATGACGCGCTCCAGACACGGGATGATAAAGCCGTGACGGTTCAAAATTGACCACGAGCGGTAAATTTAGGGAGAGATTTGTTGTGGATGCTATGTATTTGATAATTGCGCTTGCGGCCATCGCCGCAGTCGCGCTCGTCGCCCTCTACAACATCCTTGTCGGCAAACGGCAGCTTGCGAATAATGGCTGGTCGGATATAGACGTGCAGCTCAGGCGGCGGGCGGACCTTATCCCGCAGCTTGTGGCGACCGTCAAAGGCTACGCCGCCCATGAGCGGCAGTTGTTTGAAGACATCGCCGAAAAGCGCAGCGCCGCAATGGCGGCCGGCGACGACCCTGCCGCGCGCGGGCAGGCGGAAAGCGGCCTGTCGCGTCCCGTGGCGAAGCTGATGGCGGTGGCCGAAGATTATCCGGAGTTGAAAGCAAGCGGCAATTTTCTCGATCTGCAGAACGAGCTTGCGGAGACCGAGGACAAGATCGAGATGGCGCGGCGGTTTTATAATGGCGCCGTGCGCGAGCTGAACACGCTGGTGGAGAGTTTCCCGGTGAACCTGCTGGCGGGGCCGTTCGGATTTTCCTCGCGGGACTATTTCGAGATAGAGCCCGCGAACCGCGCGGCGCCGTCCGTCGATTTCGCAGCCGCGCCATGATGATCAAACGCATCATCATCACGCTGTTGCTGCTGGTCTGGCCCCCTGCGCTTATGGCGGCCGAACAGATCGACGATTTCACCGTTGAGATCGACGTTTTAAGAAGCGGCGACATCAATGTCACCGAGACCATCGCCGTGACATCGGAGGGAAACCAGATCCGCCGCGGCATTTATCGCGACCTGCCGCGCTATTATGAGAGTGATGGCGCTAATCTTCCCTATAAGTATGACGTGTTGCGCGTCACCCGCGACGGGCGCAAGGAGCCTTACGCCATTTCCCGCGACGGCAATGCCTATCGCATCCGCATTGGCGACGCCGATGTGTTCTTGTCCGACGGCGCGCATGTTTATGAAATCGAGTATGCGGTTAAAAACCAGATCCGGTATTTTGAGGCTTATGACGAGCTCTACTGGAACGTCACCGGCAATTACTGGACGCTCCCGATCAATGCGGCGCGGGCGGTCATTCGCCTGCCGGAGGGCGCGCGTGTAACGCAGACCGCTGGCTACACCGGCCAGATGGGAAGCACGGAGCGCAATTATGACTACCGGCAAGAAGGCGGCGCGCATGTTTTCACTACCACGCGCCCGCTTTCTTACCAGGCCGGACTGACGGTTGCGGTCGGGTTTGAGAAAGGCGCGGTCGATCCGCCATCCGCCGCCGACAAAAGCGCCGAATGGTGGGCGCGCAATGCATCATCGCTGCTGTTCGCGGGCGGGTTGAGCCTGTTGTCGATCTTTTACCTGATCGCCTTCAATCGCGTCGGACGCGACCCGACGAAGGGCCCGGTATTTCCGCGCTATGAGCCGCCGGAAGGATATTCGCCAGCGGCGGTGCATTACATTTATCACCGGCGTCTTGCAGGTCATCGCGCGCTCATTGCGTCGCTGCTGCAGCTCGCCATCAAGGACCGCATCCGCATCGAAGCGAAGGACAAGAAGAAAACCAAACTTGTCCATCTGGCGGGCGCCGGCGGATGGGTGTCGCCGCAGGAAGCGGAATTGCAGCGCGAGATCTTCAATCGGCGGGAGAGCATGACCCTTGGCGATAAATATGACAGCACCTTCACCGCCGCCTATACGGGCTTTCAAACCAGTCTCAGGAAAGATTTCGGCGCACCCTATTTCAAATGGAATCGCGGCTTCCTTATTCTCGGAATCGCGCTGACAATTCTTGTCGTCATCATCGCCAGCAATCTGTCCGTCGCCTGGACAGGCTGGCACGCGGCGGCGGTGGCGGCGCTTGCAGGGCTCAGCATCGTCTTTTCCTATTTCCTGCCGGCGCCGACGGAGAAAGGGCAAACCATCCGCACCGAGATCGAAGGCTTCCGGCTCTATTTGAAAATAGCGGAACAACTGCACCTCAACGCCGCGCAACCGGGAACCCACGCGCCGCCGCCCATGAGCATCATTCGCTATGAGAAAGTTTTGCCCTACGCCGTGGCGCTCGGGCTTGAGGCGCCGTGGACGAAACTTTTCGAAAAGCTCATTCCCGAAACGGCGAAACATTATCGCCCGGGCTGGAGCAACATGTCGCGCGGCGGATACCGGTCGCTCGGCAGTTTCAATCAGGCGCTGGTGTCGAGCATGTCGTCCGGCGTCTCCAGCGCGCTGCCGCAGAGTTCGTCTTCGTCCGGCTCGGGCGGCGGCGGTTCGTCCGGCGGTGGCGGCGGCGGTGGCGGCGGAGGCGGATGGTGAATGAGAAGCGCGGTTCAATCTCTGCTAAACCGGCAATAGCGATTGGCAGAATCGACCCTCAATCCCTGCGAGGGGACGCTGCTAAACTCTTTTGCGCGAGTCTGACGCCGCGCCATTGCGCGGGCCTGCGCCGGCGCGGTAAACCGCCGGGAAAACAAGCCTCTAGTGAGGCGCAACTGGGCCGTCCACAAAGGGTCGCGTTAACGTGGGCGGGAGGAAACCGGAGAGATTGATGAGCGAGACGCCGCCGCTGTCTTTGTATATCCCTGAGCCTGAATTCCGGCCCGGCGACAAGCCGGACTTCTCAAACGTTCCGATCCCGCAAGCCGGCGCCGCGCCGCGCCCGCCCGTGGATGCGGAAGCTGGCGACATCCGCGATCTCGCCTACACCATCATTCGCGTGATGAACCGCGACGGTGAGGCGGTCGGTCCGTGGGCGGACATGCTGAGCGACGACGAGATCAAGGAAGGCCTGGAAGACATGATGCGGGTGCGCGCTTTCGATGCGCGCATGCTGATGGCCCAGCGTCAGGGCAAGACCAGTTTTTACATGCAGGCCCTTGGCGAGGAAGCAATCGCCTGCGCCTTTTCAAAAGTGCTGTCGCCGGGCGACATGAATTTCCCGACCTACCGCCAGCAGGGACTGTTGCTCTCGACCGACTATCCCATGGTCGACATGATCAATCAGATTTATTCCAACGCCGCCGATCCGCTCATGGGCCGGCAATTGCCGATCATGTATTCCTCGCGCGAGCATGGTTTCTTCACCATCTCCGGCAATCTCGCGACGCAATTCATTCAGGGCGTCGGCTGGGCCATGGCGTCGGCGATCAAGGGTGACACCAAAATCGCAACGGCGTGGATCGGCGAAGGCTCGACGGCGGAAAACGATTTCCATTCGGCGCTGGTCTTCGCGTCCACTTATCGCGCGCCAGTGGTGCTGAATATCGTCAACAATCAATGGGCGATCTCCACCTTCCAGGGCATCGCCCGCGGCAAGGCGGCGACATTTGCCTCGCGCGGACACGGGTTCGGCATTCCCTCGCTGCGCGTCGACGGCAATGACTATCTTGCGGTCTATGCGGTCGCGAAATGGGCGACGGAACGCGCGCGCAAGGGGCTGGGCCCAACGCTGATCGAGCACGTCACCTATCGCATGGGCGGCCATTCGACCTCGGACGATCCATCCGCTTACAGAGCAAAAGAAGAAGCAACCTGCTGGCCGCTCGGCGATCCGATTGAGCGCGTCAAGGACTACCTCATTAAGCGCGGCGTCTGGTCCGACGCCCAGCACCACCAGATGAAAGAGATGCTGGAATCACAAGTCGCCGAAGCGCAAAAACAGGCCGAGAAAAACGGCACGCTCCATGACGGGCCGCATTCCTCGCCCGCCACCATGTTCGACGATGTCTATAAGGAAATGCCGCTGCACCTGCGCCGGCAACGTCAGGAAGCGGGGCTGTAACGATGGCGCGCATGACCATGATCCAGTCGATCCGCAGCGCCATGGACAACGCCATGGGCCGCGATGACAATGTCGTCGTTTTCGGCGAGGATGTCGGTTTTTTCGGCGGCGTCTTCCGCTGCACGCAAGGCTTGCAGGAAAAATACGGCGCCCAGCGCTGTTTTGATGCGCCGATCAGCGAAAGTGGCATTATCGGAGCGGCCGTCGGCATGGCGGCCTATGGCATCCGTCCCTGCGTCGAAATTCAGTTTGCGGATTATGTGTATCCGGGCTTCGACCAGATCGCATCGGAGGCCGCGCGCATCCGCTATCGCTCCAATAACGACTTCACTTGTCCGCTGACCGTGCGCATGCCCACCGGCGGCGGCATTTTCGGCGGCCAGACTCACAGCCAGAGCCCGGAAGCCCTGTTCGCCCATATTTCCGGCATCAAGACTGTCATTCCGTCCAACCCTTACGACGCCAAGGGATTGCTCATCGCCTCCATTGAGGACGATGATCCGGTGATGTTCCTCGAACCCAAGCGTTTGTACAACGGTCCGTTCGACGGCCATCACGACCGCCCCGTGACGCCCTGGTCGAAGCACGAGCTCGGCGAAGTGCCGGACGATTATTACACTGTGCCGCTCGGCAAGGCGGCGATCCGCCGCGAAGGCGCAGACGTCACAGTCCTCGTTTACGGCACCATGGTTTATGTGGCGCAGGCCGCGGCGGAAGAAACCGGCGTTGATGCGGAGATTATCGATTTGCGCACGCTGCTGCCGCTCGACATGGAAGCGATTGAACAGTCGGTGAGGAAAACCGGACGCTGCGTCATTGTTCACGAGGCGACGCGTACTTGCGGCTTCGGCGCCGAGCTTGCGGCGATTGTCGCGGAGAACTGCTTCTATCATCTCGAAGCGCCGGTCATTCGCGTCACGGGCTATGACTTGCCCTATCCGCACGCGCACGAATGGGATTATTTTCCGGGACCGAAGCGCGTCGGCGACGCACTGAAAAAAGTGATGGAGGGCGCATAATGGGCGAACATGTCATCAAGCTTCCCGATGTGGGCGAGGGCGTCGCCGAGGCCGAGCTCGTCGAATGGATGGTTGAGATCGGCGCTAATGTCCGCGAGGACCAGGTGCTCGCCGCCGTCATGACCGACAAGGCGACGGTGGAAATTCCGTCGCCGGTCGAAGGCAAGATTTTGTGGCGCGGCGGTTCGCCGGGCGATGTGCTCGCGGTCGGTTCGCCGCTGATCCGTCTTGAGGTCGACGGCGCCGGCAATGTGAAACCGGGCGACGAAGCGCCTGCGGCGGAACCGAAAAAAGAAGCTCCGAAAGAGGCTGCGAAAGCAGAAGCAAAGCCGAAAAAAATTGAAAACAAGCCGGCGCCGAAAGCGGAGAAACCGAAATCGAACGGCGCGGCGTCAGCGAGTCAGGGCGGCGCGCCCGTCTCAGCCATGCCGCGAAGCGAAGGCGAAAAACCTTTGGCCTCGCCAGCGGTGAGGAAACGCGCGAACGAGGCTGGCGTCGATCTGCGCCGCGTGCCGGGCTCCGGCCCCGCCGCGCGCATCACCCATGAAGATCTCGACGCGTTTTTTGCGAGCGATGGCGAGATCGCGATCTCCGGCGGCGCCGGGCTGCGCAAGAACATGTCGGTGACCGATGTTCCGATGATCGGCCTGCGCCGCAAGATCGCGGAAAAGATGGAAGCGGCGAATGCGCGCATCGTTCCCATCACCTATGTTGACGAAATCGACGTCACCGCGCTCGAAGATCTGCGCGCGGAGCTGAACAAGTCACGCAAGGAAGGCCGGCCGAAACTGACGATCCTTCCATTCCTGATGCGCGCCATGGTGAAAGCGATCGGCGAGCAGCCGCACATCAACGCCATCTATGACGATGAAGCCAATGTCATTCATCAATATGGCGGCGTGCATATCGGCGTTGCGGCGCAGACGCCTAACGGGCTGATGGTGCCGGTGGTGAAACATGCCGAGGCGCGCGACATCTGGTCCTGCGCCGAGGAAGTGGCGCGGCTTTCCGAAGCCGCGAAGTCGGGCAAGGCCTCGCGCGAGGAACTTTCCGGCTCGACCATCACCATCACCTCGCTGGGCGCCATGGGCGGGATTGTCACGACGCCGGTGATCAATCATCCCGAAGTCGCCATTGTCGGCGTCAACAAGATGCAGGTGCTGCCGCGCTGGAACGGAACTGAATTCATTCCGAAGAAAATCATGAACCTGTCGTCGAGCTTCGATCATCGCGTTATCGACGGCTGGGACGCGGCGGTTTTCGTGCAGCGGATCAAGGCGCTGCTCGAAACTCCCGCGATGATTTTTATTGAGAATTAGGTTGTAGGTTGTAGGTGGCGGGTTGAAGTGATGGATGCGCTACAAACCACCGCCTGCAACCTACAACCTAAACAAAACCAATCGTTAGAATACGCAGAACAGAAATAGTATCCATGCAAGACATCTCATGCAAAGTGCTGGTGATTGGCGCCGGGCCCGGCGGTTACATCGCGGCGATCCGCGCAGGCCAGCTCGGTCTCGATACGGTGATTGTTGAAGGCCAGTATCACGGCGGCACTTGCCTAAACGTGGGCTGCATTCCATCAAAGGCGATCATTCACGCCGCTGACGAGTTTGAGAAAGCAACGCATTTTGCGGGCGACTCCGCGCTCGGCATCAGCGCGGCGAAACCGAAAATAGACTTCACCAAAACCCTCGCGTGGAAAGACGGCATCGTCAAGCGCCTCACCGGCGGCGTCGGCGGGCTCCTGAAGAAAAACAAGGCGCGCGCGATTTCCGGCTGGGCGACTTTCGTCGACGGCAAGACCGTAGACGTCAAAGGCGGCGAGGAAGACTATCGCATCCGCGCGGAGAACATCATCATCGCCACGGGCTCGGTTCCGGTCGAACTGCCGTTCCTGAAATTCGGCGACAATGTCATTTCCTCGACCGAGGCGCTGGCGCTTTCCGCGCCGCCGAAAACGATGGCGGTCGTCGGCGCCGGGTATATCGGCCTTGAGCTTGGCATCGCCTTCGCCAAACTCGGAACCAAGGTCACCGTCGTTGAAGCGATGGAGAAAATCCTGCCGCTCTATGACAAGGAGTTGACGCGACCCGTCGAGAAAACCCTGAAGCGCCTCGGTGTTGAAGTGCTGCTCGGCGCCAAAGCCAAAGGCGCGTCGAAAAAAGGTCTCGAGATCGAGACCGCCGGCGGCAAAGCCGAAACAATCGCGGCGGAAAAAATTCTCGTCACCGTCGGGCGCGCGCCGAAAACCGAAGGCTGGGGCCGTGAAAAACTCGTCCTCGACATGGCTGGAAAATTTTTGAAGATCGACGACAAATGCCAGACCTCCATGCGCGGAATTTGCGCGATTGGCGATGTGACGGGCGAACCGATGCTGGCGCACCGCGCCATGGCGCAGGGCGAAATGGTCGCGGAAATCATTGCCGGGCATAACCGCTCATGGGACAAGCGCGCGATTCCCGCTGTCTGTTTCACCGATCCGGAAATCGTTTCCGTCGGCCTGTCGCCCGAAGAAGCCAAATCATCGGGGTACGACGTAAAGGTGCAGAATTTCCCGTTCTCCGCCAATGGGCGCGCCATGTCGATGGAGGCCGAGGACGGCTTCATCCGCATCGTCGCGCGCGCCGACAATAATCTGCTGCTCGGGGTGCAGGCGGCGGGCCGAGGCGTGTCGGAACTCTCAACCGCGTTTGGTCTCGCCATCGAAATGGGCGCGACCCTCGACGACATCGCCGGCACGATCCACGCGCACCCGACGCTTGGCGAAGCGTTCCAGGAATCGGCGCTCCGCACGCTGGGGCATGCGTTGCATATATAAAAAAGACGCGCCGGTGAAAGCGCGTCCTTCCCGTCATGAAATGTCGAACCAGGCGTCAGGGTTCGCCGCCTGCGGCGCCGCGCCGATTGCGGCCCGGCGGAACGCAGCAAGGATCGCCGAACGATCAACGCCGCGAATGGCGTCATTTTTCGGGCCGAGCGCTTCGTGCACGACCCAGCCAATGACCGGCGCCTTGCGCAGTTCGACAATGGCGACGCCTTTACCGCCCGCTTCCGGCGCATAGCGGTAGAAATAAGTGTCGCCTTTCAGCACGCGCCACAAATAATCGCGAATGCAGTTGTCGAACTCACGCGCCGCGCGCGCTAATTCTTCGTAGCAGGCGAGCGGGCGCAAGGCTTCGACGCCAGCGATGATCAAGGCCGGCGCCGGCGGTTCCGGAAAAGGGATGCGCTCATAATGACGCATCACCCAGTCGCGGATGAAGGACGACTCGGCCTTTTCCAGCGACGCAATGATCTGCCGGTCATCGAGATCGGTGCGCACGCGCCGCACGATATCGATGGCGAACATGACCTCGTTAAGATCGCGCCGCCGACGGATCATTTTAAGGACGCCGGTAGTCCGGAATTGCACCGGCAGACGCATCATGATCATCACCGAACGACGCGAAATCGACGGCATGTGGCTGAGCGTTTTGCGCGCATGCGGTTCGGCGAAAAGCGCCGCCAGTTTGCGATAGCCGCTCGGGCGCCAATGCCGTCCCGCAAGTTTCGGAACCAGCGAGACGATCTTGGCCGAATATTCCGGTCCCGCGGGATCAATGTGATTGGCTAGAACCGAACGCCGCGGCAGCCAGCCATAATCACGCGCGAAGGCGGCGAAATGGTCGGTATCATCGCGCTTGGCGCCCATCAGCGACAGGCACAGCGCGATGAAATGCAATTCGCTTCGCGACAAGTTCAGGATGCGCGCGGCGACATTATTATTATGCGCAGCAAGCTGCGCCACATAGGGCGTCAGCCAGCCATAGGGGCCGCCGGCCTCTGCGCATGCAAAGGCGGGCGCGGGCGCAAACGCCCGCACGGCCGATGGTTGATGGAAAGTCATCGGAATTCTCTCTTCAAATTTTCAACGGGGCGAAAGCGGTCCTTCCGCTCCGCCTATCGAGAAGAGAGGCGGCGCAGTCAGGCGGCGTGTCGCCGATAGCTGTTGCGCTGTTTCATCCATTGCTCCTTGTGCGCCTTCGCATCATGCGAAAGCCGGTGCGCAATAGGCGAGGCCGAAACAAAAAGCAAGACGTGTGCGGAAAAAATATCGGCGCGACTTGCGCGATCAATCCCACGCCGCCGGATCGAGCCGGTAATAGGCGGCAAGTTCGCGATAGAGCTCGGTCTCGGCCGCGCGTAATTCCTGCGGGCGCTCGAAGAATGCTTCCGTCGCCACCGCGAAAAACTCCGCCGGGCTGGTCGCGCCATAAGGGTTCAAGACATTGTCGCGCCCGGCGGCGAGATCGTCATGCAGGCGCCGGAAAGCGGCACGGAATGCGCGCGCCCAGTCTGATGCGCTCTGGTCCTTGTCGAGCAGCGGCGCGCCGTCAGTGACGCCTGTCTGTTCGTCGAGCTGGTGCGCGAATTCATGCAGCACCACATTGTTTCCGTCATGGGGAATGAACGCGCCATAGGCGGCGTGATCCCAGGCGAGGACCACCGGCCCCTTCGCCCAGCTTTCGCCCGAGCGGACCGGATATTTTTCCGTATGCGCATGATCCTCGACGCCGACGATGCGGCTCTTGAACGCAGCCGGGTAAACGTGAATGGTTCGCAGCGTCGAATACCAGCGATTGGGTTTGTTGACGATGAGGAGGCACGCCTGCGCGGCGATGGTGACGCGCATATCATCAGTGATCTCAAGACCCTCGGCGCCGAAAAACTTCTTTTCCGCGAGGAAGCGATTGATCAGTCCGTCGAGCCGCGCGCGCAGATCGGCGGGAAGTTTTGCATAAACCGGCACGCGCTTGGCGACAATCCGCGCATGGGCGGGCGACAGCGGCGACGACAACAGCGTTTCGCGCCGGCGCCGTTCAAGCGCCCAGCGTCCGCCAATGAACAACCCGGCGGCGGCGATTAGGACAATGATGATGACATTCAGCATCGCAGCAATATGGGGTGCGGGGAGGGGATGTCCAGCTTTTTGAATGCTGTCATCCCCCACCCACGCGCAGACCATTCCGGTATTCTGCGACAACAGTGATGTCGCCGAGAATATGCCGGTTGAACTCATCGAGCTCCGCCGCCGGAATCCATAGCTCTTTGCAATCTGAACCTCCGGCTGTCTCAATCGAGAATTGAGCTACATGGTCGTCATCGACATCAAAGGCGACGACATAACCGACATAGCCATGGTTCTCGCGAGTGGAGTTCCAGTCCCGTGCGATCTTCTCCGCATAGGTGAAAGAGAGCACCGGATAAAAGATTGGTTGCTCTGGCAGTCGCGGAGGAAACGCACGCATGCCGGATGCTTGGATCTTCACCAGTTCGTTGCGCCCAACAGGCCGCCAGAGTTTCATCGTTCTGTCTCCAAAAAATCCGCAAGGGACCGGCGGTCCCCGCATGCGCCGCCGGTCCCCGTAGGTGAGACGGCGGATTCCGTCTCACCTTATCCTTTGATGCAAACGACCTGCTTCAGTGTGTGAACCACTTCCACGAGATCGGTTTGCGCAGCCATCACCGCATCAATGTCCTTGTAGGCGCCCGGTGTCTCGTCGATGACGCCGCGGTCCTTCCGGCAATTGACGCCTTCAGTCGCCGCACGGTGATCGGCGAGGGTGAAGCTTTGCTTCGCCGCCGTCCGGCTCATCTTGCGGCCTGCGCCGTGAGAGCAAGAACAAAACGATTGTTCATTGCCCTTGCCGCGCGCGATGTAGGATTTCGCCCCCATCGAGCCAGGAATGATGCCGAGTTCGCCTTCGCCGGCGCGCACCGCACCCTTGCGGGTCACCCAGACATCGGCGCCGAAATGCCGTTCACGCGCCACGTAATTGTGGTGACAGTTGACGGCATTCTTCTCGATGCGGAACCGCGCCACCGATTTCGGCAGGCGGTAACGCAACGACCCGAGAATCCGCTCCATCATCACTTCGCGGTTCGTGCGGGCGAAATCCTGCGCCCACTCGACGGCCTCGACATAGTCGGCGAACATATCTTCGCCTTCCTCGAACCAGGAGAGGTCCATATCCGGCATCCCGTAGCCGCGCTTGATCAGCGCTTCGCGGGCTTCCGCGATAAAGTACGTCCCGATACGGTTGCCGACGCCTCGCGATCCCGAGTGCAGCATCACCCAGACGCGGTTTTCCTCATCAAGACAAAGCTCGATGAAGTGGTTGCCGGTCCCGAGCGATCCGAGATGGATCACGTGGTTGGCGCCGCGGATTTTGCGGTGCTTGTCCTCAATCGCCTTCAGCCGATCGGCGAGACCGGAATCGACGAAGCGCGATGCAATCGTGTTCGGCACGCCCTTCATCCAGCCGCCTTTTGCGCCGACGCCGCCATGCGGCACAGTGCGCTCAATGTCGGACCGGATCATCGACAGATCGTCCGGGAGCTGATCAGCGGTGAGCGATGTGCGCAGCGCCATCATCCCGCAGCCAATATCGACGCCGACGGCGGCCGGAATGATCGCGCCCTTGGTGGCGATTACCGAACCGACCGTCGCGCCGCGCCCGAAGTGAACATCGGGCATGGCGGCGACGTGGCTGTGAATGAACGGCAGGCGCGCGACATTGCCGAGCTGACGCCGCGCGGACTCCTCCACGGGCACGCCTTTCACCCAGGCTTTCACCGGCGCGCCACCGGTTTCCATCACTTCAAAATTTTCTACGTCCGCCATGGTCTTTCTCCTTATGCTGGCGGGGCTAAACCGTTGAAAACGGCAATAAAAAACCCTCCAAGGCGGGGCCTGGAGGGGTCAATCTTCCGTCTTCGGATGATGCGATAAACCTATCGCAATCGGACGAAACCCTCCTGACCGCACGCCTCTTCGGCGCGCGCAAAGCGTGCGTAACCGGGCTGCAAATATTGCAGCGCGGGGTTCCGCTGTTCGCTGTGGCTCATGGTCGAGGCCGGTTTCATCTCAGTGTTCCTTTGTCGCGCAACCTGCGCGTGGAGTGGGTGAATAGACGGATTTGGGCGGATGTCAAGTAATTTTGAGAACGGAATAAAGGTCAGTAGGCGCATGATGCGTTGCGGCGTAGATCATAGTTCCAATACTTCAGGCTTGTCACGAGCGGCGTCAGCACCCACATTTATTTGCGGGAAGGGACGATGCGGATGCGATTGAGGGAACAATTATTTGCCGGCCGAGCCGTGCGCCGTACGCGTAAGCTCGCCATTTCCTTCTTTACAATTTTTCTTGTCGGATTCGGTTTTGTTTACTCGCTGCTTCACATATTTACGATCGTCACCAGTCCGGTTGAATGCGGATATGCCAATTTGTGGCTCAACGGATGGCCTGAATTTAGTTCAGCCTTTCAATTGACAGGTTTAACGATTGGCTTGTGCGCGATGATTTGGGTCATTCGCGTCATTGCATTTCGCGTTCAAAACAGAATCGAAACAATCACTCAGCTTATTTTTATTCTGGGCTTGTTTTGTACATTTATCGGGCACAAGGCCTTTCTGTTTCCGTTTGCAACGCGGACTGCGTCTGAGGTGCAACGCGTTGTCTTCTTTGTCTTTAACTATGATCTTATGTTGTTAGACGAGGTAGAAGACCTTGAAGTCGATATTCGCGAGAACTGGCGATATGATTATCCCGCCCCGCCTTTTGCCAAAACACCTGTCCACCCAAAATGGAAAATGAATCCGCGGCTGAGCGAGATTTTCATCAGTAAGGATTCCCCGACATATCCGGATTTCGTGCGCTTGCGCGCCTGCGAAACTGATTATCGGGAAGCGGTGATCAAGTACGAGCGCGATCTGGAGATATGGGAAACGTACTGGCGCGGATTCGCCGAGAAATACCCGCTGGAAGCAAAGTGGTATTTCTGGTGATGGGCCGCCGAGCCGCAATACAGCGGCGGGCGTCGCGTTCGTAAGTAGATCCCGAATCAAGCATGTCCCGGACATGATCCGGAGTCCGGGATGACGGTGCGAGGTTGTGTAAGGCAGCGCGCCTTCTCTTCCCCCGTTGACGGGGTAAGTACCGGCCCAATCTTTTGGGCCGGGGATGGGGGTTAACCCCCCTCCGTCAGCTTCGCTGACACCTCCCCCGTAAACGGGGGAGGAGGAGCGCCGCGCTAAAGAAAATGGAGGCGCCTAAATATCCAACTCATCCTTCACAAACGCCGCATTCTCCTGAATGAACGCGAAGCGCGCCTCGGGTTTTTTGCCCATCAGGCGGGAGACGAGATCGCGGGCGTCGTCGCTCTTGTCGTCGGCGATGACGACGCGGGCGAGCGTCCGCGTTTCGGGGTTCATGGTGGTTTCTTTTAGCTGCGCCGGCATCATTTCGCCGAGGCCCTTGAAGCGGCCGACCTCGACCTTTTGCCCGGCCTTGAATTCAGATTTCATCAGCCGATCGCGCGAGGCTTCATCCATGGCGTAGACGGACTTTCCGCCGGCGGAGAGGCGGAACAGCGGCGGCTGCGCCATATATAAACGCCCGGCGGTGATCAGCTCCGGCATCTCCTGATAGAAGAAGGTGATCAGCAGCGCCGCAATATGCGCGCCGTCCACATCGGCGTCGGTCATGATGATGATTTTTTCATAGCGCAGATTTTCAAGATCGAATTTCGATCCCATGCCAGCGCCGAGCGCTTGCGTGATGTCGGCGATTTCCTGATTGGCCATGATCTTGTCGCGCGGCGCCGAGGCGACGTTGAGAATTTTCCCGCGCAGCGGCAGGATCGCCTGCGTCGCGCGGTTGCGCGCCTGTTTCGCCGAGCCGCCGGCGGAATCGCCCTCGACCAGAAAAATTTCCGAGCCCTTGCGGTCGGCGGACGAACAATCGGCGAGCTTGCCGGGAAGCCGCAGCTTGCGCGTGGCGTTGGCGCGGCTGACTTCCTTTTCCTTGCGGCGGCGCATGCGCTCATCGGCGCGGTCGACCACCCAGTCGACCAGCGCGCCCGCCTGTTTCGGATTCGACGCCAGCCAATGGTCAAACGCCGGGCGCAGCGTGTTTTCAACGATGCGCTGCGCTTCGGCGGTGGCGAGCTTGTCTTTGGTCTGGCCCTGAAATTCCG
>Ga0209347_1000271_pt1 | contig 142167 bp, 132 predicted proteins | sample AutmiccommuBRH23_FD_187382 | JGI IMG/M metagenome (GOLD analysis project Ga0209347, IMG submission 187382) | Deep subsurface microbial communities from Mt. Terri, Switzerland - Autotrophic microbial communities BRH/23 (SPAdes) (version 2) | ecosystem: Environmental > Aquatic > Deep subsurface... | reverse complement strand
GGAACCTCCTTTTCCGCGAGCCACGACTGCTCAAAAGTGTGTTCGCACTCCTGATCTAGAGGAAGTAGGGAAAACTGCTCGCCATCATACATATTTTGAAATGTTGGGAAACTTCTCGTTTGGGGATTACTTTAAAACTGAAGCGATTCCCTGGGCTTGGGAATATATCACGGAAGTCTTGAAAATCCCCATCGAAAAACTGTGGGTAACAATTTACCCAGAAGATGAGGATGCGCAAAAGATATGGGAAAAAGCGGGTGTCAAGTCCGAGCGAATCGTAGGGGATCCGGAGAATTTCTGGGCAGCTGGTCCTACTGGTCCATGTGGACCTTGTTCTGAGATTTATGTTGATCTTGGAGAAGCTAGAGGGTGTGGCAAGCCTAGTTGTGCTATAGGGTGTGATTGTGATCGCTTCTTGGAAATATGGAATTTGGTCTTCATGCAGTATAACCGCGATGAAGCGGGAGTATTGACTCCTCTTCCAAAACAAAACATTGATACGGGTATGGGTTTAGAGCGGATTGCCTCTGTGATGCAAGGTGTGGAGACTAATTTTGATACGGATCTATTCCGTCCTATTATTGATCATGTAGCAACTTTGGCTGGGATTAAATACAAGGTAGATGCTAAAAATGATTTGGCATTAAAGGTCGTTTCAGATCACGTTCGTGCGGTTTCATTTATGCTGTCCGATGGGATTCGGCCGAATAATGAAGGTAGAGGGTATGTCCTTCGTCGAATTCTACGCCGTGCTGTTCGGTACGCCAAACTCTTGGGGATTAACAAACCGTTCTTGGAATCCGCCTTTCAAATTATTCAAAAGGACTATGCTCGTGCCTATCCAGAACTTAGGGAAAACGAGAATTTTATCTTAAACCACCTTAATTTAGAAGAAAAGAACTTCCAGGCTACCTTGGAGCAAGGCACTCAGCTGTTGCAGGAAAAGGTCAAGGAGCTCGTAAAACAAGGGGAGACAGTGTTGACTGGACCTGATGCCTTTTATTTATATGAAACCTACGGTTTCCCTGTTGAGTTGACGGAAGAAATGTTGGAAGAACAAGGGCTATCTGTGGATATGGTGTCCTTTCAAGCAGCGTCAGAGGAGCATCGCCTCCGGGCCAAAGAGCAATCTCAGCAAATACGTGCTGTGGTTGAAAGCCCTGAACTCATAGAAAAAGCTAAATCATTAGGAGCTACACCCTTTGTTGGGTATGAAAAAGTTTCGACAACCTCTCGAATTGAGGGTCTGTTTGTCAGTGGCAAGGAGATGCAAGATGCCGGAGAAGGGGAAGAGGTCCTGATCTTCCTTTCTGAGACGACCTTTTATGCGGAAAGCGGAGGACAGGTGTCTGATGTGGGTATAATTCGAACGTCCCGTGCTGAGGCTCGAGTGCTTGAAGTAAAAAAAGGTGTAACGGGTACCCTTTATCATCGGGCAGAAGTTACAACAGGGGTACTACACGTCGGAGAATCCGTGGAAGTGGAAATTAATAACTCCGAGCGTCTGGCAACGACTCGCCATCACAGTGCAACACACCTTCTTCAAACTGCCCTGCGTATGGTTTTAGGGGAACATGTTCAACAAGCGGGCTCATTAGTGACCCCTGAACGCTTGAGGTTTGACTTTACCCATTTTTCCGCGATGACACCGGTTGGGTTAAGGGCGGTAGAGGGTTTGATTAATGAAGCTGTGTTAAAGAATATGCCTGTTAAAGCGACGGAAATGTTGTTGAAAGAGGCTAAACAAAGCGGAGTCACGGCACTCTTTGGAGAAAAATATGGAGAGATTGTTCGAGTCATACGTATGGGAATGTTCAGTCAAGAATTGTGCGGCGGGACCCATGTTAGTAGTACGGGAGAAATTGGGCTCGTAAAGATCCTGAGCGAGGGTGGAATTGGAGCAGGTCTGCGCAGGATTGAGGCGGTTGCCGGATTAGAAGCCTTGGCTTACTTCCGCGCCCTTGATGATCAGGTGATGGAAGTAGCCCAAAACTTGAAAGCTCAGCCTTTAGAAGTAGGGAAGCGTGTAAATGGGCTAATGGCTCAAGTAAAAGACCTCGAACGAGAAATTGGACAACTTCAGGCAAAGCTTGCTAAGAATGAAGTTGAAGGGTTATTGAAGCGGGTTAATGAGGTCGATGGAATTCAGTTCATAGCTGCTCAAGTGCAGGTGTCGGATATGGACGGCCTTCGTCAAATGGCGGATCTTATTCGAGATAAGATGAAATCTGGGGTTATCGTCTTGGGTGCAGTAAGCGAAGGAAAGGTTAACTTTGTTACAACTGTAAGCCCAACAGGTTTAAGTGGGCTTCATGCCGGACAGATTATAAAAGAAGTGGCCAAGATAACCGGTGGTGGCGGAGGCGGTAGGCCAGATATGGCACAAGCCGGCGGCAAGGATCCCAGTAAACTAGGAGAAGCCATTGATCGAGTTCCAAATCTTCTCCGAGGATTTCTTAAAAAATAGAGGAAAATCATTCGGACAGTCAGAATATCTAATGTTAGTGGGAGAAACTGAAATAAAGAAAACTTGGCTGGCACCCACGCGAAGACACTGTCTTCGCACGTATTAGTCATTCTGTCAGCCGCAGGCGCAGGCTATGGATGGCAAGGTGTCGTGATGGCGAAAAAAAGAATTCATTTCATTTATCAGTGGTGCAGCGAAGCGGCATGAAGGGTAACTAGTATGACGATAGGCGAAAGGGGGACAGGGAAATGGATCGAATCGAAGAAACCATGATGTTTAAGGCCGTGGCAGATGAAGGGATTTCTGCCCGCGATATTTTACAGAAGGTGTATGCCGCGTTACAGGAGAAAGGATATGACCCGATTAACCAAATGGTGGGTTATCTCATGTCAGGCGACCCTGTGTATATTACCAGCCACAATCAGGCGAGATCGATGATTCGTAAACTTGAACGCTTTGAGCTGATCGAAGAGCTGGTTAGAACCTATTTACAAGAGAAATAATGCTAAAGTGAAAACCCTCACTCAACGTGGTGAGGGTTTTCTACTATAGTGAGGCACGTATACGAAGTCCGAGGTCCGAAATCAGAAGTCCGAATTTATATCTTATCATCCCAAAGTTCTTTGTCATTCGCATCTTCTTTTTTTCGAACCTCAGACCTCTGACTTCGGACCTCGAAAGGAGAGTTGAAATGCGTCAAGTCAAGCTTGGTTTATGGGGAGCGGACGTTTCAGAAGTGTGCTTTGGAAGTTTAGCAATATCTCCGTTGCAAGGCCGTGTAACAGAAGCAGAAGGGGTTACTGTTCTCCGCTATGCGCTTGAGCAAGGGGTTAATTGGATTGACACGGCAGAAATCTATGACAACTATGGACAAATCGCTGCGGCAATAAAGGGTCATCCTGACGTTCAAATCGTCAGTAAGTCGTACTCTGTCTCTGCAGAGGAAATGAGCCTTAGCTTAGAAAAGGCGCGAACTGCTCTGAATAGAGATATCCTTGACTTTTTTCTGCTCCATGAACAGGAAAGTGCTTTCACTCTTAAAGGGCATATAAGGGCTTGGGAAGAACTTCTGCGTGCTAAGGAAAAGGGTATCGTGCGCTGGATTGGGATTTCGACGCACGCTGTAGCTGGAGTGCGGGCCGGAGCGTTGTTACCCGGTCTAGATGTGATTCATCCTATCTTGAATTACCAGGGGCTTGGGATTATTGATGGAACTTTAAGTGAAATGCTTGATGCCATTTTATTTGCAAAGGACTTGGGTATTGGGATTTATGCAATGAAGGTTTTTGGGGGCGGACATCTGACAAATGACCCAGAAAAAGCTGTGGCCTTTGTTCGAAGTATTCCAGGTGTGCAGGCAATGGCCCTAGGGATGTCCAGTAGAGAAGAAGTAGATTATAACCTGCTCTTAATAGCAGGAAAAGAAGTTCCAAAGGAGTTGCAGGAAAAAGTTAAGCACAGGAAACGGAAACTTTATATTGCTGATTGGTGTCAGGGATGTGGGCTTTGTTTAGAAGCTTGCCAGCAGAGTGCTTTAAGTATGGAAGAAAATATAGCAGTGGTTAATGCTGAAGCATGTGTACTTTGCGGGTATTGTGGGAGGGTTTGTCCACATTTTTGTCTCAAAATTGTTTAAAATTGGCAAATTGATTCAACTCTATCAGAAGGGAAGCTGAGAATGCTTTTTGTATAATAACCCTATTGATCCAAATCGTAAGACTCCCACTTCTACAAGTGGGAGTGGTACACCTTATTCTGCTTCGGTGGGGGTAGAGTCCCCCACCGAAGACTCGATGTTCAACTTTAGTTGAACGAGTTCACTTGAGGATTATTTCCTAGTGGTCAGAGTTTTAGCAGTTTAACGATTAGAAAGTATATAAAAACGGAAACCTATTTTTTTATTTAGTAAGTATAAGGTATTTGGAGGGAATCGTGTGCGAATAATGGGTTTGGATTTTGGATCAAAGACTATTGGTGTGGCGATGAGTGATGCATTATTTTGGACGGCCCAGGGAGTTAAGACGATTAGGCGTTCCAAGAAGGAGATTGAAGAGTTGCGTGAGCTCATTCGCGAATATGAGGTAATGGAGATTGTCATCGGCTATCCTAAGAATATGAATGGAACCCTAGGGCCACGTTGTGTTTTGACCGAGGAGTTCGCCAAGGTTTTACGTTTGGAGTTTGGACTTGAAGTGAGGTTATGGGATGAGCGTTTGAGTACTGTGGCGGCACAACGAACTCTTATAGAAGCGGATGTGTCGCGTTCGAAACGCAAACAAGTAATAGATAAGATGGCGGCTGTTTTTATTCTTCAGGGTTTTCTAGATAGTCGGCAGACAAAAAATACTCGTGTGTAATATTTGACAATCATTACCTACAATAGTACAATGACCATATTCTTTGATAAGAGGTGAATCATATGACTGACCATCCACATGACCATGATGAGCACGACGCTGAAGAGTTTGACACAGTCGTTCTCACAGATGATGAGGGAAAAGACCACGAGTTTCTTCATCTAGACACCTTGGAACTTGACGGTTCTACATACTTTGTCTTGATGCCTATTTCTGAGGACGAATCTGAAGATGAGGATGAAGCTATTATCCTTAAACTGGGTAAGGATGCAGAGGGAGGCGAAATGCTACTTGACATCGAAGATGATGAAGAGTGGGAAAAAGTGGCTGACGCTTGGGAGAACTTAGTAGAATCTGAAGACGATGAATAAGAGTACCCAAGTTACCCTATAGTATTGGTAATACGAAGAACTCGCTGAGATGATCTCGGCGAGTTCTTTTGTGTTATCCACTGCTATATTGTACATTTATTTGTCCTGAAGTTTAAGATCCTAAGATAAACGTCCAACTCTACGGAAATACTAAAGTTGACGAAGAGGAGGTGTGGATGATAAACCATATGGAACAAGTAAGAATACGAAATCTTCTATTTGCAGGGGCTTTTCTTTGGCTGATCTTTTTACTGGGAGGTTGCAATCCTTCAGAACATAAAGCAGATGATCGGGGCGGAACCGCAAATACAGTAATTTCTAATGGAACAAAAATTGACGATTTGGATTTAAGTGGTACTCCATTTCCAGAGGCATCAATAAAGATAGATAATTGGGCAAAGGACAAGCTGGAAGAAACGCGTGTGCTGTTGTACAATGATACAGAGATTCCATTGTCTTTAAGTGACATAGGGATTGAGCTGGATACTCAGAAGATAATGGAAGAGACCCAGCTCAATCCCGGAAAAACTCTGCCCAGCGTCTTAAAAGTTGATTTACTGATTGCCAATCAAGAGCTACAGGAAAAACTTAAAAAGTTTGGCAGACCTGCCAAAGACGCCTCTTATAAGATCGAAAAGGATAGAGTAGTCATTCATCCTGCGGAGAGTGGACTAACTGTTGACATCGAACAGTTGATTAGTCAGATTCAAGATGTTCCTCTAAGTGAGGTGCCGACACGGATTGATATTCCGATGGTGGAAGTTCCGGCAGCCCTTACTACAGAGTCTGTAGAAGCTTTAGCATTCGATTCTGTCATTGGAGAGTTTTCTACTAAGTTTTTAGTTAATGAGGAGAATCGTTCTGCCAATTTGAGAGCGGCTGCTAAAGCTTTAGATCGTAAAGTCCTACTTCCGGGAGAAACCCTTTCTTTTAATGAGACAGTTGGTCCTCGCGAGCCCGAGACAGGGTATAAAGAGGCCTATGTGATTGTTAACGGGGAGTATGTGAAGGGAACTGGAGGGGGCGTCTGCCAAGTGTCCTCGACTCTATATAATGCAGTATTACTGAGCAATTTAGAGGTATCGGAACGGATGCCTCATGCTGTTGCCGTAAGTTATGTACCGCCTGGTCAAGATGCTACCGTTAATTATCCCAACATTGATTTTAAGTTTAAAAACAATACTGCCAGTTTAATATTGTTGCGCACTGATGTTAAGCCAGGGGTTTTGACCGTTCGGATTTGGGGTAAGAAAACGGGTAAGACCGTACGGCTTGAACGACAAGTAGAGAAAGTAATTCCCTATAAGACAATAAAACGCCTGGATCCCAAGTTGCCCATAGGCCGAGTTGTCCAGGAACAAACTGGTTCAAAAGGGATTGTTGTTAATACGTGGCAGATCATTGGGAATGGGAATGGCAGTGAGACTAAGAAGTTTCTAGGTCGCGATTGGTATGCTCCGACCAATCGCATCTTACGAGTAGGGACTTGAAGCGTTTGAAAAAATAAGTGGGAAGAGAGAGTGAGAAATGTCCAGAAAAAAGAAGACCATGGGCATGTTTACGTGGATTATTCTGCTTTCTTTGGTCGGGGGCTTTGGATTTTTGTCTTGGTGGAGTTGGGCGATCGAACCCTACTCCACCATAGGTAACAGCGTGAAAATCACGATTGCTCCAGGAGCAACCGCCGCGCAATTGGCCGAGGAATTAAAAGAGCGTCATCTCATACGAAGTGCCTGGGTGTTTAAGTTTCTAGCCCGTGCACGACAAGACGATTTTAAGTTATATATTGGTGATTACCAATTAGCCCCTACAATGCCCCCAAGCGAAATGTTAAAACGCTTAGCTAGTGGTTCGGTAGCCTTAGATACCAGCCTATTGACAATCCCAGAAGGGTATACTACTAAACAAATTATCGAGCTTCTTGTACAAAAAGGAATAGGCAGTAAAGATGAGTATACTATGGTTGTTACGGAAGATGAGTTTCCATACCCATTCTTAAAGGATGCACCAAAAGGGATTCACCGTTTAGAAGGATACTTATTTCCTAATACTTACGATATCCCTGTTGGAACAACTCCACATACAGTGATTGATTTGCTCCTCCGACAGTTTGAGAAAGAACTGACGTCAGATGTGCAGAAGCAACTTAATACAATGAAACTTACCGTTGCCCAGTGGGTTACCTTGGGCTCACTAATTGAAAAAGAGGCGGTGAAAGAGGTGGATCGACCTTTAATTGCTTCAGTGTTAATAAATCGGTTAAAGATTAACCAGCCTCTTCAAATAGACGCTACAATTCAGTTTTTGCTCGGGACTCCAAAACCAAAACTTTCTTACGAGGATCTTAAGATCCCCTCACCGTATAATACTTATCTCAACTCAGGATTTCCGCCGGGGCCGATTGCCAATCCTGGACATGCCTCTCTCCAAGCGGTATTGTATCCGGCCCAAACGGATTTCTTATACTATGTGGCGAAAAAAGACGGCTATCATGTCTTTGCTAAAACGTATGCAGAGCATTTGAAGAATGTTAAATTATATCAGTAGAGAGATGTATTTTGCACGTTCACCCGAAACTACGTTGCTGCTCACTAGACGTTAAAGCGAAAACGCTAAACCCTTCTGCTTTCTGCATGTTCGCCGCTCCATGCCATCCTTGGCACCGCGGCACCAGTCCATCCTTGGACAAGTCCCACTAGCGTTTTCAAGCTTTAACGTCAGCGTTCGCTTGACGCAACTCCGTTTAACGGGATTCTCTTTGCAAAATCCATCTCTCTTTGGAAAATTAGGGCTGGGGGCGTTGGAACACAAGGCGCTTTGCCTAGAGCTTTTTTGTTATGGATACGATTCGGCCGCTTTTTCTTTTACTGGGATTTCTGGGATAGTTGGAAGATTTGTTCGACGTCTTTGTCGCCGCGGCCGGAAATATTAACGATCAGTATTTGGTCTGGATTCATGGTAGGGGCAAGCTTAAGCGCATAAGCGACGGCGTGAGCGCTTTCGAGGGCGGGGATAATGCCTTCGGTTCGAGAGAGTCGGTGGAAAGCGCCAAGAGATTCTTGATCTGTAATACTAACATACTCGGCACGGCCGATATCTTTCAGGTAGCTGTGTTCTGGTCCTACACCAGGATAGTCGAGACCAGCCGAGATGGAATGGGTTGCGAGGGGCTCTCCTTTTTCGTCTGCCATGACGTAACATTTAAAGCCGTGCACAATTCCAGGGGCTCCAGCGGAGAGGGGAGCAGCGTGTTTGCCGGTTTCTAACCCTAATCCAGCTGGTTCCACCCCTATGAGTCTGACGCTTGAGTCAGGGATGAAATTGGCAAACACGCCGATAGCGTTGCTGCCACCACCGACACAGGCCATAACTGCATCTGGGAGTTTCCCTTCTGCTTCCAGAATTTGTTGGCGTGCTTCCCGTGAAATAATCGATTGGAAGTGTTTGACGAGGGTTGGGAAGGGATGAGGTCCCACGGCTGAACCGAGCATATAAAAGGTTGTCTTAAAGTTAACTGCGAAGTCACCAAGGGCAGCGTCAACAGCATCTTTTAGAGTGCGTGATCCGGAAGTTACGGTTATCACCTTGGCTCCTAAAAGCTCCATGCGGAAGACATTGAGGGATTGTCGTCTTGTATCTTCTTCCCCCATATATATCACACATTCCATGTCAAAGAGTGCACAGGCCGTTGCTGTGGCAACACCGTGTTGTCCAGCTCCAGTTTCCGCGATTACCCGTTTAGTTCCCATGCGTTTAGCAAGTAACGCTTGACCAAGGACATTGTTAATTTTATGGGCACCAGTATGGTTTAAATCTTCCCTTTTGAGATAGATTTTTGCTCCGCCTAATTGTTTGGAAAGTTTTTCAGCAAAATAAAGCGGGTTGGGACGGCCAACGTACTGGCGTAGATAGTAGTCGAGTTCCTCATTGAAAACAGGATCGTCCTTATACGTTTCGAAGGCATCGTCCAATTGATTCAGGGCATCTTGTAATTGTGGTGGAACAAAACTTCCGCCATATTCACCAAAGTAACCTTTTTCCATAATAAATTCCTCCATCTTATTAAATTTGAAACGAAAAAACTTTCCGCCCTTCAAAGGACGGAAAGTTAATTTCCATTATGCCACCTTTTTGTATGGGATCTACATAGTAAAATACCCATAAACAAAGCTTAGATACGGAGTAGGATAGTATCTCGGCAACAAATAAGCAGATGCAGAGAGTCGACCTCTCGATATCCGTGTCTCTGTAACGGGAAACCCCCGGTATCACCTACTGACGTAAAAGCGTGTTCGGATTACGACTCTGAGATCCATTCAGTCAACGGGAAGTGTATCAGACTCTCACCTTCTCTGACTCGCTAAAACATTCCTCAAGGACTTACTAATTCTCATCATTGTCTTGCATATTAATTTTCTGTATTGTAATATGTCAGATGGCACTTCGTCAAGGGTTATGTAAAAGATTTTTCTGAGAGCTGACTTTCAGCAGATATTTACATAGTAAATATCGAATGGGGTTGAATTCAATCACTACTGAAAGTATAATAATAACAAATATTACCATAAGAAAGGGCGTTCGTAAATGTTGGACTTTAGTAGATTTTAAAGGTATTTGAACTGAGGAGATTATAAACCTCGTGGGGAGAAGGAAGTGGTTTAAGATGTGTCCCTATGATAATGAAATAGAAACCATAAAAAATCCAACTTTTTAAGAGATATCATCCCATTGACATCTTTCTTTTTGGTTCCTGCGCCAAAGGTAGGGTTACTCGAAGTAGTGATATAGATATTTGTATAATTCTTGAAACGAAAGATAAACGGAAAATAGTCAGAGAAATTTTAAGTGAGGTAGAATATAAGATAGATTTAGATGTAGTGGTTTATACCCCACTAGAATGGCAAAATAATAAAGATAATCAGGCTACATTTGCGGGCCTTATTAAGAGGACAGGGGTGAGTTTGATTGGTTGACACTGATAAATACAACGAATGGTTTGTGATGGCTCAAAAGGATCTTAGGAGTGCAAAGATTCTATTCGATCATGATGCGGACAATGAAATTGTCAGCGATCGATCCTCTCATTGTGAGCAAAGAAGATAGTGAAGAGTGTTTTAGAATAGTTAATGGTGTCTTGGCAAGAATAAATGAACTAATTGGTAGTTAGCAAATACGGAACCAGGCTAAAGTAAACGTTAGGGGAATCTTCATGAGAAAACCAGAATTATTAGCTCCTGCGGGAGATTGGGAAAAGTTAAAATACGCACTGGCTTACGGAGCGGATGCGGTTTATATTGGTGGTCAGGCATTTGGCCTACGGGCTTATGCTGGAAATTTTAATTTGGAGGAAATGGAGAAAGCAGTTTGCTGGACGCATGATTTAGGGAAGAAGCTTTATGTAACGGTAAATATCTTTGCCCATGAGCCAGATTTTGAGGAACTTCCGGCTTATCTAAAGCAGTTAGAAAGCTTAGGTATGGACGGGGCGATTGTCTCAGATCCAGGAGTCATTACGATGGCTCAAGAAGTGGCACCAAGATTACCCTTGCATTTAAGTACCCAAGTGAATAACACGAATTCATATTCAGTCCGATTCTGGATAAATCAGGGGATAGAGAGGGTTGTTCTCGCTCGAGAGCTGTCGCATGAGGAGCTAAGAGCTGTTCGTGCTAAAGTGAATGGGGGTCTAGAGATCTTTATCCATGGTGCGATGTGCATGTCTTATTCCGGTCGCTGCTTATTGAGTAATTATTTGACAGGAAGAGATGCTAACCGGGGGGAATGTACTCAGCCTTGTCGTTGGGGATACGCACTTGTGGAGGAAAAAAGGCCGGGGGAAGTCTTTCCAATTGAAGAGGATGAACGCGGAACTTATATCTTTAACTCGCATGATTTATGCCTTTTACCATATCTTCCCTTGTTGAAGCCTATAGAAGTTGATAGCTATAAGATTGAAGGACGAATGAAAAGCGTCCAATATGTTGCCAGTACAGTTAAGGTTTATCGAGAGGGGATTGATACTCTGTGGGATGAAGGAGAGGAAGCCTTTCGGGCTAAGCTCCCTCAGTGGTTAGAAGAGATGGATAAAGTGAGTCACCGGGATTATTCAGCAGGATTTCTCTTTGGTAAGCCGGGGGCGAGCTCGCATAATCTAGTGTCTTCTCATTATATTCGGGATTATGACTTCGTAGGAGTTCGGTTGGAGTATGAGGAAACGGTAAACTCAATCGCAAACTCCAGTGAGGAAACCATGGCGTGGATCGAGCAGCGAAATAACTTTAAGCTGGGAGAGGTTCTGGAAGTCCTGACTCCACAGGGTGTCTGCTGGTCATTTGAGGTTAAAGAGATGTGGGATATCGAAGGGGAATCGGTAGAAGTGGCTCGCCATGCACAGCAGAAGATTAGGATGACGGTACCGCAGAAAATCCTTCCCTATAGCATTTTAAGGCGGGCGAAAACCGACAAAAAGTAGGTATGACATTTAGAGCCTGACTGACTGGGAGCATGGAATGGTCAGTAATGTAGAAGTTCTGTATTCATAACCAGATTAGGAGACGAGCGATATGAATGTTAATTCTTCAGTTCAAACAGACTTGCTGTTTTCGGATTCTGATGTTATTGTTAAAGCGCGCTTAGAGCGGGTAGAAATGCAAATGTTAGATAAACTGGTTGAGGGTTTAGGCCATTTGGGCATCGTTACAACGACAAACAAAGCTTTAGGAGAAGTTATGATTCAAACCACCAAAAATTGCTGGCCAGAGTTAAAGAAGGCAATTGAGAATATGCCCTTTGAGATAGAGTTCATTTGAGAAATAGAAGAATTAGGGGACGAGTGAATGGATTTTCCACAGGAAGTAAGTGCTCAGCTATCGGATATTGACCTTATTGTTAAAGCACGTTTGGATCGGTCACAGATCCAAATGCTATGCAAGCTTGTTGAGGGCCTAGGTCATCTTGGCATTGTAACAACTACGAACAAAGCCTTAGGAGAAGTCATGATACAAACTACCAAGTATTGCTGGCCTGAGCTAAGGGAAGCCGTGGAAAAGATGCCGTTAGAGATTAAATTTGTGTGATACTAATAAAGAAGGAACCCGAACGGGTTCCTTCTTTATTAGTATCAACCCCTTGGTATTATCCAACTCTATTTTGAACACTGAATGTTTTTTTGAGGTAAGCCTGTGATTAGTAAAAAGCAAAGCAGGCTTGAATTTGTGTATTGTCTTATTTCTTAGTGTAAAGTTACACAAAAATATATAGTAATTAGGGACACTTTCTTTTTGTATTGACTGTCAGTATTAATATAGGTTAATATTGGTATTAGCACTTCTTATTGTTTGTCTATAGGACTAATTTCCTTTTATCGTAGGACTAATGGGAAAAGTATTCATCGAAGTGTGAAATAGTTAAAAGTGTATGTATGTCAGGAATGTATATATAAAATTAGATCTCTTGGAGGGCATTATGAAAAAACTCTCAATCTTAACGAATATCATAATTCTTATGTTTGTGATTAGACTGTTTATGCCACATATTGCCTCTGCTGAAGAAACGAAGAATACGCCTATTCAGCATAGTATTAGCATATTAATGTTTGATGAGGATCAAAAGTTTAGCCAGCCTAAGAATTCCACATCCTATTGGTTCAATATTCCCAATGGAACCGAGCTTAATGATTGTAATATCAATCTGCATATGAATTTTTCCAAAACTTTGATAGATGATCGTTCTAATCTGAGTATTCTCATTAATGATTCTCCGGTTGATACAAAGTGGATTAATGTCCTTAAAACAACAAAGTGGTGGAAAGTTACTATTCCGGTTTCAAAGCTTAAGGTAAATGCCTTTAACGAGATTAAGATTCAGAGTAATCAAAGGTCAATTGAAGGTGACTGTGCAGATATAGATAATTCTAGCAATTGGATGATTATTTACAAGGATACTTTTATCGAGTTTACTATAAATAAGAAATATTCAGACGCATTATTGTCAAATTTCTACCAGATTTATGGGGACAATCTGATAAATAGGTCTAAACTTTCTTCAGATTTTGTGTTAGCAAAAATTGCAGATGAAAGAACTATTTCGACATTTCTTAACTTGTCATCGTCAATGGGCAAACTGTTCAAGGATAAAAAGGATTTAGATTACAATGTTGCTGTAGGAAGTAGTGATAACAAGTCCTTCAGAAATAAAATATTTTTAGGCCCAATCAACCAATGGTCCAACAGTTCTCAACTGAGCTTACCTACAGAATTGGGGCCGTCACAGGGGTTTATTTCTATACAAAAACAATTGACACAGGAAGCAATAGCAACAACAAATGATAATACCGTTTTTAATACTCTTATTACTGGAGAAAATCAAGAGGGTATAAATAAAGCTATAAACTTTTTGGCCAACCAACAATTAATGGATCAAATAAATAAGAATTCACTTGTTATTAGCTCAGAAACAACAATTAAACGTACGACAAGCGAAAGAAAGGCCGATGGACATTATAAATTCTCTGAATTTGGGTATGGGAATATTAATCTCGCAGGTGCGTTTCATCAAAATACATATTTTACCTTTTTGCAGCCTGACGGAATTCAAAGCGCTAAGGGGTCTTACATAAATATTAAATTTAATCATTCCAAAATGTTAGTTTCTGACCGTTCAATTATAACGGTATATGTTAATGGTATTGCGATTAACAGTGAGCAACTATCGTCAGCAAATGCTGAAGGCGGTACTTTAAAGGTGATTATCCCAGAGGAAGCCTTAAAGTCGCGAATGATTAATGTCGGAATTGAGTGTTATAACTATCTAGGAACAATTGATTGTTCAAAAGATTATGGTGAGAGTGCTTGGACAGTGATTAGTTCAGGATCGGAGATTTGTTTATTACCCGGCAACATAGTCATTCAACCAAATCTAAATTCATTTCCATTGTTTAATATCAAGCAAGGTAAAGAGGTGACTCAATTAGTTCTTGGATTGCAGGATTCTCTGAGTGGTTCCATGTTGAAAGCAGCTTCCCTAATTGCATCTCGTGCAGGCCAAACTACGGATGATCTTCTAAGCTGGAATATAAGCCAGTCAAATATATTAACAAGTGATCAGGAAAAAATGGATATAATATATTTAGGGTCCTACAATACTATAAATCTTCCGGAGAGCATCAAAAATCAATTATATGTTGTCCCATTAGGAGATGGGACCTTTAGTATTAGAGCAGGATTGCAGTTACTGCCGGAAACACTCAAGGACAAGGTCGTGTTTCAAGCCGTACGATCCCCTTGGGACGCAACGAAAAGACTTTATGTGGTCATGTACGATAGCGACGAAAATATTAAAACTCTGGAAAAAGTTTTGAGCAATGGAGATCTCCTCAATAAAATGTCAGGGCAAATTGCTGTGGTTGATTCTGATAGCGAAATCACCAATTATATTATTGAAGAAGTAAATGAGGATTCACCTAAAGAATTAGGGGGTATCGTTCAATACATTGAAAACTTAACCCATCTTCCGTGGTGGCTACTACTAACTATTTTCATAGTGCTTGCTCTGGGGATAATAGCCCTGGTTAGACATATGAGGAAAAACTATCTATTGGAAAGAGCGAGAAAAGCCAAAGATCAACAAGAATATCCGAATGACGACTTAGAGTAGCTATAGACATTGAACTTGTGGAAGTTGATATGCTTAAGGCCTTTCAAAGTGGGATAATGATTATGATGGGTTACATTTGGGATACAGTTAATTAATTATAGGGCATTAGGATTTCAGGCATTTATAGAGGCTAAAGTTTGCAGCAATTATTAGCAGAGAGGTATAACATGATAATTACGAAAACGCCATTTAGAATTAGTTTTTGTGGTGGCGGGAGTGATCTTCCCAGTTTTTACACCCAGCATGCTGGTTGTGTGTTGAGTACATCTATTAATAAATATATGTACATTTCAATTCATCCCTATTTTTTTAAAGACACTACAGTGCTTAAATACTCCCAAACTGAGATTGTCAAAGATATTAGGCAAATTGACCACAAAATACTCAAATTCGTATTAAACAAGTTCGGTTTGCAAGGAGTAGAAATAACTAGTACAGCAGATGTTCCATCAGGTACTGGTCTCGGTTCGTCAAGTTCATTTACTGTAGGTTTATTGAATACAATTAATGTATATTTGGGCAAATATGCATCAAAAGGAAGGCTCGCTGAAGAAGCTTGTCACATCGAAATTGAGGAGCTTGGTAATCCAATTGGCAAGCAAGACCATTATGCTGCATCATTTGGAGGACTTAACTATATTCGTTTCAATCGAGATGGTTCTGTATCTGTTGAACCACTTGTCATGATGCCCCAAACCTATAAGACGTTGGATAAAAACCTCTTAATGTTCTATACGGGTGATGTCAGATCTGCGAATGCTATACTTTTCGAGCAAAATAAGAATATGAAAGACAAAGACAAGGTTTCAGCTTTAGTGGAAATGTGCAAACTGACTGAGCAGATGAGAGAAGCACTACAAAATAATGATACGAGGACTTTTGCACAATTTATGCATGAAAGCTGGCTGCTAAAGAAAACGCTTGCTTCAGGTATAAGCAATCCTGAGATAGACCATTTGTACGATGTTGGTATGAAAAATGGAGCTTTAGGCGGGAAATTACTTGGAGCTGGGGGCGGAGGCTTTTTAATGTTCTATTGTCAACCTCAAAATCAAAACAAGCTCCGGAGTGCATTAGCTTTGAAGGAAATGGATTTCTCATTTGACCATGCTGGAACTTCAGTTCTTTTTGTCGGCGACAAATACTGGAATTAGGAGGAAAACTATGAACACCTTATTAGCAGGGGGAGCCGGCTTTATTGGCGGACATCTTGCGGATGCCCTTATAAAAGAGGGCCATCGAGTTATTTGTGTTGATAATTTATATCTGGGCACCATGGAAAACATTAAGCATCTGCTGGGCAGAGAACAGTTTCTTTTTTATCAAAGCGATCTTGATGATTATCCAGCCGTAAATGAGATCTTTAAAAAGGAAAAAATTGATTATGTTTTCCATCTTGCTGCAAATTCAAATATTCAAGTTAGTGCTAATTATCCAAAGATTGAATTGAAAAACACTTTGCTTTCTACATTTAATCTACTCGAATGTATGCGCGTTTATGATGTTAGAAGCCTTTTTTTTGCTTCAACATCGGCTGTATACGGTGAAAAACCAGAAATAGATATGAGCGAGTTATCCGGTCCTTTAGAGCCGATTTCTTACTATGGCTCAGCGAAGTTAGCATCAGAAGCATTTATTTTCGCATTTAGCCATATGAACGACTTACATTCTTTAGTGTTTCGATTTCCGAATGTTATAGGCGACAGACTCACCCATGGCGTGGTTTTTGATTTTATTAAAAAATTGCGTGCTAACAGTAAAGAGCTTGAAATATTGGGCGATGGTACTCAGAGCAAGCCTTATATGCACGTTTCGGACCTCGTCAAGGGTATCATGAGATTTAAAGATGAAGTACCTCAAGGTGTTACGGTCTATAATATTGGCGTTGAAACTCAGACTTCCGTTAGTAAAATTGCAGATATTATATGTGAGCAGATGGGGCTCAAAGATGTTGAGTACAAATATACTGGAGGTAAGATCGGCTGGAAAGGGGATGTGCCTACATTTAAGTACGATCTGAGCAAGATTTATTCTGCAGGCTGGCATGCTGATCTGACATCGGATGAGGCAGTTTTGAGAACTGTCAGAGAGGTTCTGTAATGCATGCGGTTATTATGGCGGGAGGCAAGGGGACAAGGCTGTTTTCTATAACCAATGATGAAATTCCGAAGCCAATGGTAAATATATGCGGAAAGCCGATTCTGGAACATCAGATAGAAGTACTGTATAGGAATGGTATAAAAGATATAATCCTTATTGTAGGACATAAACACGAGAAAATTATAAATTACTTTGGTGATGGGAGAGCCTTTAATGTCAAAATCCAATATATCATTGAAGAAGTGCCATTAGGCACGGCTGGCTCATTTGTGTACCTTAAAGACATGATTAAGCAAGATTTTCTACTAGTATATGGCGATATCATATTTGATATAGATCTTGGGCGTATGGCAAACTATCATAAAGAGAAAGAGGCGTTGGCAACGCTTCTCTTGCATCCCAATGCTCATCCATTTGACAGCGACCTTGTCGTGCACAACGAAGCAGGGCGAGTTACGTCCTTTGACTCCAAGAACAACAAGCGTGATTACTGCTATGATAACTGCGTGAACTCCGGCATTTACATACTTGCTTCCGCCTTACTGACTCGTGGGCAGGAATTCAAAAAAACTGATTTAGAGAAAGATATCCTTTTACAAATGGTAAACCATAATGAAGCAGTGTATGGTTATCATTCTCCTGAATACGTTAAAGATATTGGAACCCCAGAACGGCTGAAAAAGGCTGAACAAGATATCCTTAGTGGTTTTGTGGCAAATAAGAACCTCACGAAACTACAGAAATGTGTTTTTATCGATAGGGATGGCACGGTTAATGTTCATAAAGGGTTAGTGTATAAAGATGAGGATTTTGAACTGGATCCATGTGCTATTGATGCATTTCGCCAACTTAATAATTCAGAATACCTCGCCATCATTATAACCAATCAGCCTGTAGTTGCCCGCAACCTATGTACAATTGACCGACTTAATCAGATACATAAAAAATTGAAAACGATTCTCGGTAATGCTGGCGTTTATGTCGATGACCTAATGTTTTGCCCACATCATCCAGACAAGGGTTACGAAGGGGAAAACACACAATATAAGATTTCTTGTGAGTGCAGAAAACCTAAAACAGGTTTGATACAAAAGTGCAGTGACAGGTACAATATTGATTTATCCGAATCGTGGTTTGTTGGCGATACTACCACCGATATTATGACAGGCCAAAATGCAGGGCTTCGAACAGTATTAGTGAAGACAGGAGAAGCCGGCAAAGATGCCAAATACGATGTGCATGCAGATGTTGTGTGTGATGATTTACTGCGGGCAGTACAATATATAAGGGGAGTAATGTAATGAAAAACGATTACACCATAAGTATTCGTGATTATTTAGATTGGGAGATTTCCGTACTGAACCGCTTGGACCTAAACGCCATTAACGACGTAATGAATGCCATCGTCGAAGCGTACCAAAACAGCAGGAGAATCTATATATTTGGTAACGGTGGCAGCGCAGCTACAGCATCACACTTTATAAATGATTTTAATAAAGGACTCTCGGAAAACCTTGATAAAAAATTCAACTTCGTCTGCTTAAATGATAATGTGCCAACATTGTTAGCGATCGCTAATGACCTAGGTTACGAATATATCTTTGAGTACCAGCTAAAAGGTAAACTCGAGCCAGGTGATATAGTAATAGCGATTTCTGGTAGTGGAAATTCTCTAAATATCCTACGTGCTGTTGAATACGCAAAATCACAGAGTAACAGGGTCATCGGGATAACTGGCTTTGCCGGCGGTAAGCTGGCTAATATTTCAGACATATCGCTTAATGTGCCGGTGGATAATATCCAGATAACAGAGGACGTCCATATGATATTTAATCATATGATAATGAGCATTTTACGTGAAGAGTTAATTGAGAGATAGTCTTTGATGTGGTCAAGTGACTGTCTTAAAGTATGGAGGTGAGTTATACGGACAATCTTTATATCATTATGCCGGCATTCAATGAGGAAATGAATATTGAAGCAGTGGTAAAAGAGTGGCACGAGGTAGTTAATAAAATTGGCGGGGATTCCAGACTTGTTATCATAGATGGCGGAAGCAGGGACCAAACATTTACTAAACTATGTGAACTTAAAACAATCTATCCAATGCTTGATCCAATACAAAAGGTTGGTATGGGACACGGCGCAACAGTACTTTGGGGTTACCAAAACGCTTTAGACAGAGGTGCGGATTTTATTTTTCAAACTGACTCAGACGGACAGACCTTGCCATCTGAATTTTGGCAATTTTGGGAGCAGCGTAACAGTTACGCTGCAATAATTGGCCACAGAAATCATAGAGAAGATGGATTTTCGCGGGTAATTGTTACGAAAACCCTCAAGTTGGTTTTGAAACTTATATTCGGACTGATGATTACTGATGCTAATACACCTTTTAGGCTTATCAGAAGGGAAAGTATGCGAAAGTATATTACACGCATACCAGTAGGATTTAACTTGTCAAATGTTATTCTTACCGTCTTACTTATTCAAGCAAACGAAAATGTTAAATTTATTCCCATAACCTTTCGCCCCCGTCAAGGTGGAGTAAACTCGGTTAATTTCAAGCGTATTATAAAGATCGGCTGGCAAGCATTAATTGATTTTAGGGTTATTAAAAAAGAATTAAATAGAAATAGATAATATGATGGTCTAGTTGAGGAGAGGTTATTTGTTATGAGAGTAGCAATATTAGGTGGTGGACTCGCTGCCATTTCAAGCGCATTCTTTCTGCAAGAGAATGAAAACATTGAGGAGATAATAATCATAGAGAGCGAAGAGAGATTAGGTGGATTATGTCGCTCGTTTGAAGTTGGCGGTATTTGTTACGATGTTGGGCCGCATATAATTTTTTCCAAGGATACTGAAATACTTGCTTTAATGAATGATTTATTGGACGAAAACAATATAACAATTAAAAGGTCAAATAGAATTATTCACAGGAATGCCTTGGTTCAGTATCCGTTTGAAAATGATCTTTCAAAATTAGATAAAAATGATTTGAATTATTGTGTAAATTCTTTTGTAAATAATCCCTATGAGTCTTATACCCCAACAAATATGCTGCAATTTTTCTTGAAGACTTTTGGAAGTGGTATTACAAACCTATATCTAAGACCCTACAATGAAAAAATATGGAAGTTTGACCCTGCTTTTATGGATCTTCAAATGGTCGATAGGATACCGAAGCCACCCAAAGAAGATATACTCAGGAGCGCTGAGGGAGAAACAGTGGAGGGGTATACGCACCAATTATACTTTAACTATCCCAAATCCGGGGGGATCGAAAGTCTTGTTAGAGCATTTGTTAATAGGTTAAATGATAAAGTTAAAATTAGAACGTCATGTGAAATAACAGGAGTTGGGAAGAGCGATAGTGGATTCTTGATAACCACTTTAGGTGGAAGTTTTCAGTCTGATAGAGTTATATCTACAATTCCGATTAACCTCTTGGCGAAAATGTATTTGAGCAAAGATCAACATATTAAGCCGGCGGCTAATAATCTTAGGTATAATTCGATAATGGTAGCAATTGTAAATTCTAGAATAGATAATGCAGCCGAAAATTTCGCTTTTATGGTGGCTGACAAGAATATAATTTTTCACAGAATATCGAAGCTTGATTTTTTAGGTGAAGCTTATCATATTGAAAACACTGCAACATTTATGTTAGAAATTACATATGAGAAGAAAAAAGATTTAGTGTATGATGATAATGAGATTATTAGCCAAATCATTGATGGGTTAATGAGTATTGGGTTTATTAATAGTTATCAAGATGTTAATTTCAGTTGCCTTAAACGATTTGAATATGCATATGTTATTTATGATCTCGACTATAGGAAAAATATAACTATAGTTAAAGATTTTTTTAATCGAGAAGGAATACTTTTAAATGGAAGATTTGGTACATTTGAGTATTTGAATATGGATGCCGTAATTAGACAATCCTTGGAATTATCAAAAAAATTCTAGAATAGAATTTGGTTGTATTTTAAGAATTGAGGTCTGAAGATATGAGATTGTCTTTTGAAAAATATCCATGGATTCGTCAAATGTTTTTTTATGGCATAATTGGTGCCATATCTGCAGGTCTTGATACGTTATGCTTTTTAATGCTCAGGGATATAGGTATAGATCTTTACTTTTCTAACTTTATTGCTATTAATTTGGGGATTACACTATCCTTTTTCCTTAACAGCTATTTAAACTTTAAAAGAACGGATAAGCTTGGTAAGCGGGCATTTTACTTCTATTTCATTGGATATCTCGGAATATTACTATCAATGGCAATATTATATCTAGGAACTGTATTGCTGAAAGTTGATGAAATCACTGTTAAAATTACTTCTATTTTTATTGTTGCAGGGTTTCAATTTGTTTTGAATCGCCTTATTACATTCAATAAAGGTAAACCTATTGATTCTATAGAAAATAAATCTACTTTTATTTGATGCAGTTTAAAGAGTTTGTCTTCAATTGTTCAATTCCTGCCATCATTGACATCATCTGAATTATTTCGGGTATTAAACGATTCTAATCAAATATGAATTATAATCGTTATCAATTCTGACTCATCTGAGTAGGTTTGAAATTTTCACACGGCGATCAAGGCAGGAATTAATACTTTTAATGTAATAGTTTATACTTTAATGGAGGTAACGAGGGCTGGTAACTTCAAGAAATAGCTTACAAATTCTTAAAGCAAACAGTACTTTAGTATGGTTGATAGGGATTATAGTATTTTTGCTGGAATGTGCTGCAGGTTATTACTACAATGTTTATGTTGGGTATTATGAGGGTGATGGTATTAGTAGAGTTGCTAATGCCTTCTATGTTCTATACAGTCGCAATCCTCATCTGGGGGCTATCGGATTTGTATGGAATCCTCTGCCAAGTATGGTGGATTTGGTATTTTTATTGTTATATCCTTGGATACCTGCTATGGCTGCTAAAGGTATTGCAGGCCTGCTAATGAGTGCAATATTTGCATCTTTAACGGTAAGTGTATTAGCAAAAGCTTTTATTGAACGTGGTCTTCCACGTTGGTATGCTGTGGTTTTTCCTTTGTTATTCTCTCTAAATCCTATGGTTTTCATCTATGGTTTTAATGGTCTGAGTGAGGCACCTTTTATTTTTTTTGTAGTGCTGTGTATCAAAAGTTTTTTAAACTGGTTAGACGAACATCAAATAGGGGACTTGGTGGTAACGAGTTTTGCCCTTGCCCTTGCTTTCTGGTGTCGTTACGAAGCTGTTCCATTCGGATTCAGCATGGCTACCGTTTTCATCATGGCCACAATGCTATTTAATGTAAATCCAACTCCCCCAAATGAAAAACCCTTTAGCTACAAATGGTCTCGAATGGAAGGTACACTTGCAGTATTAGTGAGTCCGCTTTTCTATTCAATAGTTTTATGGATTTTGTTAAACACGATCATCATGAATAATCCTCTTAATTTTTTAAACGGAGAATATACCACAAAGTCCCAGATGCAGGCGCTATCAAGCAATGCGTTATATGCGGCTATGATTCATGACCCTGTAAAGGCCGGTTTCTTTGCTCTGAAAAAGGTAATGGTCTTTTCTTTGCCCTTATTATCAATATTGATTTTAAGGATTCTGAACCGTCGTTTCTTTCAATGGGAAACTTTGATGCTAATTGTCATATTTGTTTCAATCCCACTGTTGCAAATTGTCATGCTGGTTGGAGGAACTACATACGCTTTTCTAAGATATTTTATCTTTGTGCTTCCAGTTTCTTTGGCATGGCTGCCATATGAGCTGAGCAAGATTAAGCGTAAATGGCTGGTTATTATTCCGCTAATAGCGATGCTATTAAACTATGGTATTCTCTCTTACATTATAACTCAGCCTACCATCGCTCCAATGGAAAATATCTTTATTCAAAACACATTCGGAAACCACGAACAGACATACTATGATGAAAAACGGAATATCGAGATAGCTAGATATTTGGACGAAAACTATCCTCAAAGTAACATTCTTGTGGATTCATCATCAGCGTTTTTGATTATCATAGAAAGCAAATTTCCCAAGCGGTTTTATATTAACAGTGATTATTATTTTAATAATGCAGTCTTGGAACCTAAAAAATATGAAGTAGACTATATTCTGATCCCCAAACCTGGGTCTGTCTCTGCTATTAGTGCTATTAATGCCGCTTATCCTAATCTATATGATAAAGGGTCAGATTGGGCCGTACTTACAAAGGACTTTGGAACAAAATGGAGACTCTATGAGCTAATAAAGTAAGCAAAGGAATGTCCTTGATGAAGTGATTGCAGCAAAGAGGAAAATATTATTGTCTGGATTGTATTGAACTGATGGTGTTATTGTGCGATACTATTAATTATTCACAATATGTCAATAGGACTATGGTCCTGTTGATATGGGAATTATGGGAAAGTATTTTTTATACCTGAAAATTGTTAATCACTAATGGCTCCATGGAAATACATAAAAGTTAGTCAATGGACGATTTCAATTACCGATGCTCCCTAGGCGAGAAGGTTTTACTAAATAATTGGGTGGGAAGATATGAAGGAAACTACTCTTCGGCTTGGAGATATATTAGTTCAGAAGGGTTTATTGACAGAACATGATTTACAGAAAGCGCTAAATCACCAAAAAATTCATGGTGGCCGACTAGGAAATATATTGATTGATTTTGGCTGGATAGATGAGGCTGTGATTCATGAGGTATCCCAGCATATTCCTAAAAAATTAAAGCTTGGGGAATTGCTTATCCAGAGGGGTGTACTGACTCAAGCACAATTAAATTTAGCTTTAGAGTTTCAACAGAGGAGCGGCGGTCTATTTGGGGATATTATTCTGTCGTTAGGTTTGATAGATGCCCCTACTCTCTTACGAGTTATCGCATCTCAACAGGGTATGGGGAGAGTAGGATCTCAGTTTGCAATTTACTCTTCCAAAATTCCCGAAGAAATAGCACGCCAATATCAGGCAATTGTCGTACACACAAGTCTAAATCAAGTTGTAGTTGCAGTAGTTAAGATTCTGACTGAGGATCAAATTAAACATTTGGAATCGATACTTGGATACACTGTTGAGCAAGTTCTGGCTACGTATGCTGAACTGGAACAGCTTTGGAGACAGGCGTATGCGAGTGAGATGATGAATATTAGCACTAAAAAGTTAGCAGTTGATAGCCCTGATCAATCTGCACATACTGTATTTACAAAACGGCAAATCATTGGTATAACGATCATTTTTGTTGCTGTAATAGTTGGCCTGTATCTTGATACTTTTAAAACTGTTTTAAGTATTAACATAATTATTCAAATAGCCTATTTCTTAGTATCTATCTTAAAGTTTGCTATGATTCTGCGTGGGACTCGTTCTACTGCTCAGATGCGGTTTTCGGATGATGAAGTAGCGGCAATTGATGAACGCTTACTGCCGGTTTATACCATATTGGTACCTATGTATAAAGAGAGCAGTGTAATTCGAAGATTGATAGAAAATCTTGAACAGCTTGATTATCCTAAATTTAAATTAGATATTCGTCTCTTGGTTGAGGAAGATGATGTTGAGGCTCAGGAACTCCTTCGCTCCCTTCAATTGCCACACCACTATAGTATCATTGTTGTACCTCATTCAAAGCCTAAGACAAAGCCGAAGGCGTGCAATTATGGATTGATTCATGCAAAGGGGGAATATGTAGTCATCTATGATGCTGAGGATAGACCTGAACCAGATCAGCTCAAGAAAGTACACTTGGCATTTACAAGAAGTCCTGAATCATGTTGCTGTATTCAAGCTAAGCTTAATTATTATAATAGCGAACAAAACATACTTACGCGGTGGTTTACGCAAGAATACAGCATGTGGTTTGATTTGTTGTTACCAGGGCTCATGCAATTGGACATTCCTATTCCACTTGGTGGTACATCAAATCATTTTAAGACTGAGATCTTAAAAAGGCTTAACGCATGGGATCCTTACAATGTCACCGAAGATGCAGATCTGGGAATTAGGTTATACGGGGAGGGTTTTACAACAGCAATTGTTGACTCGAGAACTTGGGAGGAAGCGAATAGTCGTACAGGAAACTGGATAAGACAGAGATCGCGCTGGATTAAAGGGTATATGTTAACATGGCTTGTGCACATGAGATTTCCCTTGCGTTTATGGCGTCAAATCGGAACACGAGGGATGATTGGTATACAGGTCGTCGTTCTGGCGACTCCACTGCTCCCAATTATTAATCCATTATTATGGATGTTAGTTATCTTATGGTATATGACCCACAATCAAATAATTCCCGCTATGTTTCCTGGGCCAATTTATTATATTGCTGCAATCGAGCTTATTATTGGAAATTTTTTGTTTGTTTTCAGTAATGTTGCAGGTGTATATAAGGTCATTACTGAACTACATGCGAAAAAAAATTACGATCTTTCTTTTAGAAATATTAAGTATGCGCTCTTTACACCGTTTTACTGGATGTTAATGAGCGTAGCTGCTTATAAGGCAGTTTGGCAATTAATTTTCAAGCCCTTTTACTGGGAAAAGACGGATCACGGTTTTGCAGAAAACGTTACAGAGAACATTTCTTTGGATTCTAATAATAACATCAACACGAATGCCTAGATCAAAAGATGTGGGATGAGGCAATAATGGACATTTTGTAACAAAAGATGGGAATATAAGACAATTTTTTTATTACACGCGGGTTTCTCTCGTTGTATTAGGCATAAATAGCGCTATTATGTTTATAGACGTTCATGTGCTTCAATGGAACTATCTATATGCTCAATGTTAGGTGAGTGTTGTAGTTCCTGTGTAACTTTTAAATGAATCGTAGGTGGACTTTCAGAATTCCAGAGAGTAGTAAGCCTGCAGTGAAACCTTTATGGAGCGAAGGGGTTTTTTAATGAGACTAATTTTGCTTTCTGGTGGTTCAGGAAAACGACTATGGCCGTTATCTAATAATTCACGTTCAAAGCAATTTCTTAAAGTACTGGAAAACGATAAAGGTGAGCTTGAATCGATGGTTCAGCGAGTTTGGGGTCAACTAAAGGCTGTGGATTTAGCAAAGTTCACCGTAATTGCCACCAATAGATCCCAAGTGAATATTATTCAAAGTCAGCTGGGTGAATCGGTTGAGTTAATCGTCGAACCAGAACGAAGGGATACTTATCCGGCAATTACTTTAGCTGCAGCATATTTAGCTTCAGTTAAACGAGTCAGTTTAAGAGAAGTGATTGCTGTAGTCCCAGTGGATTCATATGTAGACAATCGATTTTTTGACGTGGTCAAAGAATTAGAAAATGCTCTTAAGGCAACGGAGGCGGATCTTGCTCTGGTGGCAGTCGCACCCACTTACCCTTCTGAAAGACATGGGTATATTATACCTGAGTCTAAGCAAGATAAGGGACTTGTCAAAATTACTTCTTTTAAAGAAAAACCGACGAAAGAACAAGCACTAGAACTAATCGCAAAGGGATCTTTATGGAATTGCGGGGTATTTGCCTTTGAATTGGGCAATATCGTTTCTAAGCTCAAGGAGAAGGGACTACCTGTGGATTACCAAGAACTGAAAAACGAGTATACGACATTACCTAAAATAAGTTTTGACTATGAAGTTGTTGAAAAAGCTAGGAATGTTATTGCACTTCGTTATGAGGGAGAATGGAAAGACATAGGGACGTGGAAGACCTTAACGGAAGAAATTTCGAGACCAATTATCGGAAATGGAATTATAAGTGAGGATTGCTGTGGAACCCATCTTATAAATGAGTTGGGTATTCCGATTATTGTTCTTGGATTATCGGACGTTATTGTCGCTGCAAGTCCAGATGGTATATTAGTATCGGATAAAGAAGCTAGTCCAAAGGTAAAAGAGTTGCTGAAAGGATCTATTCAACGGCCAATGTTTGAGGAGCGGCGCTGGGGATGGTATCGGGTACTGGACCATGTAAAATATGAAAATGGACATGAAGTTTTAACTAAACGAATTGGGATCTCGGCAGGTAAAAATTTAAGTTACCAATTGCATTACCAACGAAGTGAAGTATGGAGCATTACAAATGGTGAAGGAGAATTAGCCCTTGATGATGTAATCTATGGAGTCAAGCCAGGAGATGTCTTTCGTATTCCAGTTGGGGTTAAGCATGGTATATGGGCAAGTACTGACTTGGAGTTTATTGAGGTTCAAACGGGGAGTCAGTTAATGGAAGACGATATTATTAGGTTCTTTATGACTTGGAAGGAGGTAACGAGGCATTGTAAAAAGCTCATAAAAATATAATTTAACCAGTTGGGCGACATTAATTTCCAATCCCTTCAGCACAATAGTTATAACCCTCGGTTGAAGGCAAAACCCGATGTCATCTTATGTTAGATTGTAGTTGTCGATTAAGTCAAGTTGGCCTAAAAACTCTTCCTTAACGATCTTTAAACATAACGGTGATGACGGAACAACAGAAACAATCAGTCAAATTATTTCATTTAAAAAAATGATCAAACCGAACTCATCGACCAATTTGATAAATTGTTCTATAAAAAATATTTTTGGGATAAAACCATACGCTACACAGCGCTAAACCTTACTATACCTGTTTCTGGAAAAAATCAAACTCGGGATTTAAGGTAATTAGGACCGCCTCTCAATCGGGAGGCGGATTTTTTATATTCAGTGGATAAGCAAAAACTCACCTTTTTAAGCATAGGTATTAGAACACGTGCGAAAGGGGTGAGATAATGATCGCTGAACTCTTTCTTGTCAGCATAGCGCTCTCTGTTCTTAAGGGAGTTACGTTACTGGTCTCGTATATCAATAATAATGCCTTTCCTCAACCCCTGAATGAACAGGAGGAAGCGCATTATTTAAAAATTCTGAGTGAAAGTAAAACGGAACCCTTTACCCTAACCCGTGAGGTTGAGAACGCGCGCAATACCTTAGTGGAGCATAATTTACGGTTAGTGGCTCATCTTGTCAAGAAATTTGACGGAACTGGGGAAGATGGTGACGACCTGATATCCATTGGTACAATAGGATTAATCAAGGGGATTAATACATTTGATCCAGGGAAAGGGACGAAACTGGCTACCTACGCGGCCCGTTGTATTGAAAACGAAATCCTTATGCACCTGCGCTCACTGAAAAAGTCCCGTGGCGAAGTCTCTATATACGATCCGATTGGGATGGATAAGGAAGGTAATGAAATTTCACTCATCGATGTGCTAGGTTCGAATGAGGAGGATATCTCCTTGAAGGTTGAAAATGAATCTGAACAAAAGGCTTTGCTCGAACTCGTTAAGAAGTTGACTAAAAGGGAAAAACTAGTCCTTCAGTTGCGCTATGGGTTGATGAACAGTCCCAAACGGACACAGCGTGAGATTGCCAAGGCCTTAGAGATCTCTCGATCGTATGTATCACGCATTGAGAAGAAAGCCATTCAAAAATTGATGGAAGAGATGGGAAAGATTGATTCCAATAGGTAAGCAGAGCTGAAGCATTACTTTACATCTCGCATAAAATCAGGGGTGTAAAGTTTTTTTTAAATAACTTTTCGCAAAAATGGGAAGGGTAACTTCAAACGCAATCTGGTATGTGAGCCTTCCATGGACAAGCATGAAACATCAAGGCTATCAGTACACTGTTTTCATGCTGCAGCTCTGTACAGATATAAATTATATTGACAAAGAGAAATAATTCGGATAATCTTTTACTACAAGTCAATAGGACCTTAGGACTATTTTTGAACAAATGTGTTTAATTTCCCAATTAGAAGGGGGCGAGCGTGAAGAAGTTTCTTTTCTTCATTTTCGGTCAGGTATCGTTTATTGTCACCTTTACGCTTTTCTCCAAGTATAGGTTGAAGGCCTATTTTAAAATACTTACTGATAATATTGTTTACGGTTGCTGCAGGGTATCCAACAACTTTCGCGATTTCTTTTGACGTCAGACTCTCTACAGCTCTAAGTCGTAATACAAGTAATCGCTTTATTTCATATTTTGTCCGCTTCTTTTTCTGCCTTTAAGATCTCATTAATCTTCTCTTCGGAAAAGCTTTTTCTTCTAATTTCAGATACACACCTTTATCACTTAGTATGTATCTATTTATATCAAAATAGGAAAACAATGTAACCTTTTATACGCTAATTAGTATGACATTATAGATTAATAAAACAATGGACATTATGCTAAAATTCACTCCTTATTTTGGGAGTCTCTTTTATATTGCAGTGTTTTTCCTCTTAGTGGTTGTGACAAAGTTATCTATCAACTCAGTACGATGTTGCTATCCTGGAACCTTCCGGGCAGGCAAAGGACTCGATTAAATAAATAAAATCAGGCTGGAACCCTGGTGATAGCGTATTTAAGTGTCATGGAATACCGCCATGGAGTAAAGACCTTGGGCATCTGAAAAGTAGAGATCTGCTTCATCTAGATGGAGAACCTTACCTGAATCAGGAATCTGGGAACTGCTGGATCTCCGCTCTTCGTGGTGGGTGGACCTATTACTGGTAAAGGCCCACTATACCTCAGGCGTAGCTTCTGTCGAAATGTTTTAAAAGGTATTGTCTATAAAGAGAGGTGAACTGTGAGTGAATACTTTAGTTACAGGTGGAGCTGGTTTTATTGGTTCATTACTATCGGCAGCTTTAATTTCCAGGAATAACAAGGTTTCTGTTTTAGATAACCTTAGTACAGGGAAAAGGGAAAAGGTTGGAGATTCTATTAAGTTTTATCAAGGAGATCTTCGAGACCGAGCCTTCGTAAAGAGAGTCATTGTTGAAGAAAAACCGGAAATAATTTATCATCTAGCAGCCCAGGCAAGTGTCCCGGAATCATTAAAGAATCCAGTGGAAGATGCCGATATAAATATTATTGGGACTCTAAACCTGCTTGATCTTGCGGTTGAGTATCAGGTAAAAAAAGTTGTTTTTGCATCATCGGCGGCGGTTTATGGAATTCCCAGGTATTTACCCATTGATGAGAGTCATCCGGTTGAAGTACTTTCTGGTTATGCAGTCTCCAAATTTACGGTAGAGCAATACTTGTCCGTTTATAAATACCTTTATGGCTTAGATTATACAGTTCTCCGATACGCCAATGTCTATGGCCCAGGTCAATCGTCTGCAGCTGAAGGTGGGGTCGTAGCTATTTTTAAGCAAAATATCTTAGACGACAAAGCCCCAGTTATTTTTAGCGATGGAGAACAGACCAGAGATTTCATTTTCGTACAAGATGTGGTGGAGGCGAATTTGGCAGCGATGACCCTTGGGAGCGGGAAGGTTATTAATATAAGTACAGGTAAGTCAACGACCATTAATTCTGTACTAAAATTATTACAGGGAATCTGCGAAAAGCAATGTTCCCCTGTTTACCACTCTGCCAGATCTGGGGATATTCGAGATAGCGTTTTAGACAATAAACTCGCAGAAGAGGTGCTTGCTTGGCAAGCATCATATAGTCTTGAAAAAGGGCTTAAGATATTAATTGATAAGATTTCTTGAATTTTGATTTCGATATGGATGGGAATCAATAATCACAGAAATTTAGAGACTGAGACAAGAACTAACTCCAAGACTCTCCTTGCAAGATGATATTTCCCGTCGTTTTGTTATGGCTCACCTGAAAGGTACGGAAAAAGTGCTTACTATTGCGTTCAGGAAAAGAAGGTGAAACAATGCCAACGATTAAAGGCAAGCTTGGGGGATTCAATAAAAAGAAGGGGATGAGCATATACGAAAAATCAAAAAGTCCCAAGATGTAGAGCTAGTAGATCTTTCATAGAAAATTGAAGTAATAAAGGAGGTTAGTCATATGCAAGAAGAAAATTTCAGAAAAGCGTTTATAGGCTATCATAAAGAAGACGTAACTAATCACATTGAGAACTTGATGATAGACAATCGAAGAGCTATAAAATTAAAGGAAGAGAATATTCAGAATCTTCAGAAGAGAGTGAGTGAGCTTGAACTCAATGTCACGAGACTTAGTGAGATTGAAAATCAGTTTTTAAGTGTTCAGGAAAAACTTCAACACGAAACTCAGGCTTTGGAAGAGAAGAATAAAAAGATCAATCTTTTGAGTCTAAGAGCAGATGAGCTTCAAGAAAAATTGAATCAAATGCCTGAAGTTGTTGAACCGGATCATTCAAGAGAGGAAGCTCTGGAAGCAGAATTGATGCTCCTGAAGAACGAGCTTCTTTTGGTAAGAAAAGAAAAAGATGAGACAAGTTTACAATACGATCAACTGAAAGAAAATATTGATTCTGTTAGAGAGCGAGAATTAGAGTATGAGAAGAACTACGAGTCCCTGCATAAAAAATTTGGGCTTATAGATATAGAGCATCAAACCCTTTTAAATGAAAAGGCAAAGTCCGATCTTGAAAACGAAGCCCTACGAGTTAAGTTATCAGAGCTGGTGGCAGAAAAGGAATCAATGGCGATTGAGCTTAAGACTTCAAATGATGAATTGTCACGCATAGCTTTTGAGCTTAGTGAAATGGGTACTCATTTGGATGAGATCAAACTGCGAAAAGAAGAGCTCGAAAATCAGGTGAGCGCTTATCAAGATAAAATGAAAGCGTATAAAGAGAGAGAAGCGTTACTGGAACGCGAAAAAATAGTTATAGCCTATGCAATACTGAGAGCTCAAGAAAAAGCTGACGAAATGGACAAGGAATTAGAGGTGCAATACAGTATAGAAAATGAAAGATTAAAAAATTACAAAAAGGAAATTGAATCATTTAGGATGAAGGCAATTGAAGTACTTCAATTGTTTGAAGAGGAGCTTAGTATGCTGTCAAATGAGGGACCATCCTCAACGACTGACGGTATTAAACCAGAGACCAATGATTCTTCTTTAAAAAGTCATACTTTAGATACTGCCGGATCTCCACAGATTCAATTAATCAAGAGGGGCTGACCATTCAAAGCTATCTGGAGGACATACTTTCTTTTTCTGTTGTGTAAAAGATTAACATATGTCCTAATAATAACTATTTACTGGAGTATCAAATATGAAGGTTCTGATTACAGGTGGTCTTGGATTTATTGGCTCGCATATAGCAGATAAATTTCATAGAGAGGGCAATAATATTTATATTATTGACAATATGTCTAGAGGCAAGAAGGAAAATATTGTCCATAAACACAGATTCTATGAGCTATGTGTTGAAGATCCAAAATGTGAAGAGGTCTTTAAGAGCAATAATTTCGATGTCGTAATCCATATGGCGGCTCAAATTGATGAATCATATTCTCAAGAATTCAGTTACAATGACACAAAGATCAATATTCTTGGACTTATGAACATGCTCACTCTATCGGTTAAGTACAATGTGAAAAAGTTTATTTTCGCTTCATCAGCTTCTGTTTACGGAGATGACACTGATTTTCCAAGTGCTGAAAATTCAAGAAAAAACCCTTTAACGGTATTCGCCGTCAATAAGCTCCTTGGAGAGTACTATTGCAGCAAATGGTCAGAGCTTTACAAGATTGACACGGTTTCACTGAGAATGTCAAATGTCTATGGAACACGTCAGAATCCCGAGAAAGGCGGTGTTGTGGCTGTCTTTATGGAAAAACTCAGTGAAGGCAGCGGTATTACTATCTATGGCAATGGGGAGCAGCTTAGAGATTTCATATATGTTGAAGATGTGGCTGATGCCGTCTATAAAGCTTCAAATATTAGATTTTCCGGGGTATTGAACCTGAGTACAGGGAAAGCGACAACTATTAATCAGCTTGTAAAAATGATCGAGAAATATGGGACCTTTGAAACGATTCAGCATGAGGAGCATAGATCCGGAGAAATTCGGAACTCATATTTGGATAATGCTTCGATTATTCGTATCTTTGACTGGATCCCTACGACCTCGCTTGAAGAGGGCATTGACAAGACCTATGAAAACTATGTTCATTCCATCTCAAATGCTAAGAAAAAATTACGAAAAGACACTGTAAAGAAAAAAAAGTCTATTAAGCTGCCGGGGTTCATGACGTCGAATGTCATTAAGAGACTGTGGGTCCCTTATTTAGAGAACGTCAGTGCGTTTGCTATTTTAACTTTGATCGCTATTAATAATGCCCGCATGTTTAATAACTTTCCTATAGATTTGAATTTGCTGCTGATTATTATATTTTCAATAGTTTATGGGGCAAGGCAGGGGGCCGTTGCTTTTGTCCTAAGCGTCATATCGTCTATTCTCATATTTATGGCAACGGGTCGCGATCCTATAATATTAATGTATAGTACGGACTTTTATATAACCTTTGCTTATTATGTTTTCATTAGCTTTATTATTGGATATGTAAAGGATAATCTCGTTCGGAATAATGCGGACAAAGGAGAAAACATCGGCATTTTAAACGAAAAGATAGAATTCTTGACAAACCTATACTACGATATGCGAACTGTCAGAGATGAGCTTCATAGTCAAATCATCAACTCTGAAGACAGCTTTGGAAAAATTATTTCTATCATTCAAGAGCTTGACACATTGAATCCGGAGGAAGCTTTTACAAAGGCCGTAACCGTCCTTGAAAAGCTTATGAAGACCCAAGGCGTTGCGATTTTCAGGTTTGGTGAAACCAGTAAATATGCTAGGCTCATGGCGTGTTCACCAAGTATATATGAGAAAATAGCCAAATCGATCAAGATAGAAGAAAATCCGGAGATTATCAATGCGATAGTCAGAAAGGATCTCTATGTCTCAAGAGAGCTGGCAGAAGGAAGACCTCTGATGGTTATGCCCGTACTGGACAGAGGGAGTATTGTCGGTAGTATCCTAATTTATAAAACAGAGTTTGAAAGACTTACATTGTCATATCAAAACTATTTTCGGATCATAACAGATCTAGTGTCAAGTACCCTGTCTAAAGCTTATGCTTATGACGCTGCCATTGAAAATGAAAAATATATTTCTGGTACCCATATTCTGAGACCGGCGGTTTTTGATGATACGATGACAAGTAAAAGAGTGCTCAAAAAGAAACAAAGAATAAATTATGTTATGCTGAAAATCGCACTGAACGGTATGTCTCAAAAGAGTGCTGCGGAGAAAGCGGGAAGTGTCATAAGAGATACGGATCTTATGGGGAGTGATGATCAATCAAATCTTTTTCTCGTTCTTAGCAATGCAAATGAGAGTGAAGCTGAATTTGTGAAAAGCCGGTTAGATAAACTGGGCCTCAGTGCCGAATTGGTTGAAGAGATGGAAAAAGATGAGTAGATATGTTATTTTAATTTTTGTCTTCCAATTATTGATTGCATTAATACATGGTTTTTGGGCTGCAAAGAAAAAGCAGATTTTACCCCTTGAAAAAATGGCAATTATTGCTTTTATTCCTGTTGCAGGACTCATTATGCCGTATCTTGGCTATGTATTGCCCAAAAAAGAAGGTGAAGGCGACCTAGTTGACGTATTTGATCATAATCGTGAGGATATAAAAAATGAAATAAGATATGAAAAGGTCATTGAAATTGAGAAAGAAGTCAATTATATTCCCGTAGAAGAGGCCTTACTTCTAAACAGCAGCTCGGTTAAGAGAAAACTCATCATGGACACTGCTAAAGAGGAGGCTTATGAATATATTAGCTTTCTTAAGCTTGCCATGTCCGACAGCGACATGGAAACATCTCACTATGCTGCTTCAATCGTCATGGAGATCAATAGAAAGCTTCAAACACTTATACAAAAGGCTGCTGCTGATTATGAAAGGAACAATACGGATGCAAAAAGCATGTTCGACTATGTGGATATAGTCGGAAAATACTACAAAAGCGGACTTTTGGACGAAGGCAATGAAAATCGATATGGCTTGCTTTATTCGAGACTTATTGAGGAACTTATGAATCTGGAATACTATACAGAAGCCCTTTTTAAGGATAAAATAGAAACGGATATTAAGCTTAAGGAGTATATAAATCTTATGAACTGGATTGAGGGATATCATAATAAGTATCCCGAAAGCGAAACCCCCTTTCTTTTAAGGATGAAATATTATTATATTACAAATAATGCCAATGGCATCAATCAAGTATTGCGTTCTATAGAGACGTCCCATGTCAATCTTACGCGTGAAGGCAATGAAATCATTAAATACTGGACCCAAGAGTCGGCGTAGCAGGAGTAATTATGGATAAAAAGAGTACCATTAGAGTAATTATAGGCATAGTAATCATATTGGCTTTAGCTATTCAATTTGCCAGATTTGATAACATCATCGCATCGAACGTTGATAATTCAACTCGCGAAATTGATGGAAGCGTCATAAATGTTGAGGGATTGGCAGAACGTTTTCAAACGGACGATAGCTTTCTCATCATTTATGACTCTTCGGAAGATGAGAGCAGCTTGATTTTCAAGAACACCGTGCGCGTTATGGAGCAATTGAAGAAGCAATATAGGGCTGAAGACGTTAAGACGCCCAAAGATGTCCATATGAATGAAAAAGCGATCCTTATTATACTGAGAGATCTGGAAAAAATAAGAAATTCAGAAAGCTTGATTTCCTATATGGAAAATGGAGGGAAGCTCGCTATTTTCGAAACACCGGAGCATAGCAATGCTTTTTCATCGATTTATCATTATTTAGGAATTGTTGACGCTGGTAATGCAAAATTAACAGATGGTATTTCCTTTGATGAGAAATTTATGCCAGCCTATAAGAAGGATTACATCGAATTTGCAGCTGTAAAAAACTTCTCAATCCCAGTAACCTTGGACCAGGATTGTACTGTCTACATGACGGCAAAGGATGATATCCCTCTTCTTTGGACTAGAGATGTCAAAAAAGGGCATTGCTTGTTTTTCAACGGAACCATGTATCAAGATAAAACCATGACCGGATTCATAACAAGATCTTTGGCGCTTTTATGTGAGGATTTCATCTACCCGATTATCAATAGCAAAGTGGTATGGCTTGATGATTTCCCTGCCCCAATGTCGAATACTTATTATGAGGAAATTAGAAATTTGTATAACAAGACGATTAAAGAGTTCTATATTGATGTTTGGTGGCCGGAGATGCTGGAGATATCTAAGAAGTATGATATAAAATATACGGGCGTTATGATACAGACCTATAACAACAGGACGAAGGGCCCATTTTTACCGGCAGCGGGTGAAATTGCAGATTCGGAATTAATCGTACTGGGCCGTGAATTAATACGAAGCGGGGGTGAACTGGGGCTTCATGGCTATAATCATCAATCACTCACAAGAGAGCATTGGAAAGCGGATGAGTTAGGCTATAACAAGTGGGAAAAAGAAGCGGATATGGTAGAGGCGCTTAAAGTAGTGAAGGAAAAAATCGAAAAAACCTTTCCAAACTATAAAATCAACGCCTATGTGCCTCCCTCCAATGTTATGAATGACGAGGGCATAGAGGCTCTCAAGACAGTTTTTCCGGAAATCGGCATCATAGGCTCCGTATATTATGAAGACTACCAGGGTTTATCCTACAGTCAAGATTTCGAATATACCGATAAAAAAATTATTAATCTGCCGAGATTTTCAGCGGGCTATAACTTCGGCATGAGCAACAAGCTCTCAGTTCTCAATGGAATTTTAGCGTTTGGTGCAATTCAACATTTCATTCATCCGGATGACTTTATGGACCAAGAGCGAAATGAAGGGAAATCCTGGCCCGAGCAATTGGAAAGCTTTGAAGCGTTTGCGGAAACCATGGACACGCATTATCCCTTTATTGAAGCGCATACGGCTTCTGAGGCAGCGTTTAATGTAGCAAAATATATTGGACTGGACTATACGGTCAATTATACTGAGCAGGGAATAGAGGTATCGACGAATGCCAGTTCTTTCCCTATGTATATGTTTATGCACAGTGAAAAGAAGATTGGTCGTCAAAAGAACTGTGAAGTGCACCAATTCGGAGAAAATGATTATTTCGTAATCTTTGTGGATCAAAAATTTACGATGGAATACAAAAGGTAAAGCAGATGAAAATATGTTTTATTGCGGAAGGCAGTTACCCTTATATAACAGGGGGAGTATCAAGCTGGGTAAACAACTTAATAAAAAATATGGATGTTTATGAATTCATAATATATGCCATAGCACCTGAGGAGAAATACCGCGGAAATTTTAAGTACACATTGCCGCAAAACGTGACAAAGGTTGTAGAGGTTTTTCTGGACTCCTGGCAAAACGAGCCTGTTGTAAAGCGGGGCAACTTAAAATTCTCAAGGGCGGAAAAGGAAACCATAAAGGACCTGATCCTTGGCAATGACTTTGATTGGGAGCATTTATTCAAGCTCGTTGAGAGGAAGAAGGTTAAGGCGGTTCAAGATTTTCTGCTGTCAAGAGATTTTTTTGACATCGTGTACCAAGCGTATGTTGAATCGTACTCGCAGACACCATTTACCGAGTTTTTTTGGACGATGAGATCTCTTTTACTGCCCCTGTTTCATATTATGAAACACGATATACCGGAGGCGGATATTTATCACGCACCGTCTACCGGATATGCCGGCATCGTTGGGAGCCTTGCCAAGAGAAAATATGGGAAGCCTTTAATCATAACAGAGCATGGCATCTACACCAGAGAAAGAGAAATAGAAATTGTCAAAGCGACTTGGATGAAGAATTACTATAAAGATATGTGGATCCATTTCTTTTATAATTTGTCAAGATGTTCTTATGACAACGCAGACAAGGTCATTACACTATTTAACAGAAACAGGGAAGTTGAAATCAGTCTTGGATGTAATGAGAATATAATCAGCATCATACCCAATGGCGTGGATTATGAGGCGTTTTCCAAATTGGCATCTATCAAACCGATTAAGAGGACAAATATCAAGTATACTGTTGGTGCCATTGTGAGAGTTGTCCCGATCAAGGATATTAAGACGATGATATCTGCATTTGCATTGGTTAAAGCCGAGCTGCCGGAAACGGAGTTTATCATTATAGGACCGACTGATGAGGACGAGGATTACTATAATGAATGTCTCCAACTGATGAAGGATCTCCAGCTTGAAGATGTCATTTTCACAGGAAAAGTCGATGTCAAGGATTTTATACCTCAAGTCGATTTGTTTGTACTCTCCAGCATTAGTGAAGGCCAGCCGTTATCAATTCTTGAAGCGATGGCTAGCGGAAAGCCTAATATTGCAACGGATGTCGGCAGCTGTAAAGAGGTTATTTATGGGGGCGGGGATCGGTTCGGAAAATGCGGGATTATCGTCCCGATTATGGATTATGTAAGCCTTTCAAAGAGTATTGTGAAGGTGTTATTGGATGAGAACTTGAGAAAGGAAATGGGAGAGATTGCGATGTTGAGGGTCGATCACCATTTCCGAAATGAAACGATGATTAATCGTTATATTGAGGTCTACGAATATTTTCATAATATGAACGATGGGTGATTAAATTATGGCAGGCATAGGATTTGAATTAAAAAAGCTATATAGCGAAAAAGGAATACTTAGAGGGATACGGGCATTTTTGTACTCTTTTATAGTAACCGCTGGACCGATGATGCTCTGTATACTGCTCATTACCTTTATGCAGTACCTGTTAGAGGAGATGGGTGAAAATTATTTAAGAAGAGAGGTTTTTGTTGCCGTCATTCAATACGCCTTTGTTTTCTCCCTGCTTATTTCCGGTGGCACAGCGATGTACTTATCCAGGTTTTTTGCAGATATGATGTACATAAAAAGATTTGATGAGATACTTCATGGACTCGACTTTGCGCTTATTACATCCCTGACCATAGGGACGATTGAAGTACTTATTTTTTTATATTTTTCGAGTCTTGATTTTATCACAGCTCTTTTGGCATACTCTTTATTTATGGTTCTCATTGTCGTTTGGGTATATGCAATTATTATTACTGCAATAAAGAATTATGTTAAAATATTTCGAATTTACCTCTCAGGGGTTATAGTTGGAATTATTATTACATTAGTTATGGTAGTGCTGGGAATTAGAAATGCGAATTATTATCTCTTTGCGATTGTCATGACATTTACTGTTATCGCGACGAGACTTATGTACTATATCAGAGATGTATTCAAAACCGGTGACACATTCAGCGTTAAATCAATAGAAAGCCTAGATCTTTATGGTAAGCTTGTATTAGTGGGTTTTTTCATGAATGCAGGCATTTACATACAAAACGTGGTGTATTGGATGACAGATAAAGCAACAATCGTAGCGAAGACTTTTCGATTGGCACCGTTCTACGATGTGCCAATGTTCTATGCGTTTTTGACGATTACTCCGTCCATGATATTTTTTGTCATCTTTTTCGAGACCAACTTTTATGATCGCTATAAGGAATATTATGATCAAATCATACACGGCGGCGGCCTTAAGGAAATGGAGACCGCCAAGAATACCATGATTAGAACACTATATCAGGAATATTCGGCTGTTATGGAGATACAACTTTTTTTTACCATCGTGTTTTTGATTTTAGGGAGAGTGTTGCTTCCAAGAATAGGTATTTCTCAAGCCTCCGTGGATATTTTCAGTATTATTACGCTTGGCTGCTACATATATGCAGCAGTTTCTGTATGCATTATGTGTTTACTTTATTTCGATGACATTAATGGTGCTACGGCAATAAGTTTTTCATTTTTTATGTCGGTTTTAGTGTTTACGGTAATTTCATTAAGATTTGGTGATCGAGCGATTGGTTTTGGATTTTTTATCGGATCTGTGGTTACTTTCTTTATTGGATATTCTCGATTAAGTTATTATTTGAAAAACTTGGACTATTATACTTATTGCAATCAACCGTTGCGGCAAGTAAAGCCATCAGGAATATTTACAAGACTATCCAAATTAGTGATGGTGCTGGGACCCAAGCAATAATTCTTAGGAGGCTGTCATGTTACGTAGAATTAATAGTAAGTTTCTAATCGTAATAATAATTACCCTGTTGCTTTTTGCAGCAGGTTTTTATGTATACGATTTATCTTATAACTCAAAAACAATTCAACAAACCATCTCAGGTCCTCCTTATAGAGGACCTGAGATGGCAAGCAGTGCGCAATTCCCTATAACGGATAACATGAGTCTTTATACTAATGACGAGAATGGAAAGGTCATAGATATTTATGTGACGATGCTAAAACCGGATAACCCAAAATATTCGACTTTGAATGACATATTGGCTTATAAATACAATTATACTGAAGTCGTTGAAAAGCCTGCGGCCAAGGCAGTATTTCAAATTGGTAACGAAAATGGACCGGAGATGGATATGTTAGGCTTCGACCCCAAGGTTGCAAATGCAATAATCGAACCCAGAGGCAGGTCTACCAGCGCAAGTGCGTACAAATCCTTTAAAATTTCGCTATCTGATAAAGTGGCTTTATGGGGAGGGCAGAAAGTACTGAATCTCAATTTTCACCCCTCTGACCGGAGCCGCATCAGAAATAAGCTGAGTTTCGATTTTTATGAATTGATGCCGGATATCACCAGCCTCCGGACGCAATTTGTTAGACTGCATATCAAGGATAATTCCGAAGGAGCAGAAGGGGAATTCGTTGAATACGGTCTTTTTACACATGTGGAGCAGGTGAATAAAAGATATTTAAGTTCACATGGTCTGGATGGGGATGGCCATCTCTACAAAGCCAATAGTTTCGAATTTCACAGATACATGGATGTCATTAAGTTGAAAACGGATCCAAGCTATGATGCGAATGCATTTAATCAAGTGCTTGATATAAGGGGAAATGAAGATCACAGTAAGCTTATAGACATGCTGATCGATTTAAATGATTCTACTAAAGATATAGATGATATTATTGAGGCGCATTTCAACCGAGATAACTATCTCACCTGGCTTGCTTCCAATATCATCACAGGGAACAGTGATACCGTAAGTCAGAACTTCATTCTCTACAGCCCGCAAGCTATTAAGAATTGGTATTTCATACCTTGGGATTGTGATGGCGCATGGGGCTGGGCGTATGAAGTATTAATGATAGAAGGCGAAGAGCGCTATGCAGAGTGGCAGTATGGGATACAGAACCTTTGGGGCTCAAAACTGAGTAACAGATTTCTACGAAAAAAGGAAAATGTAGAACAGTTGGATCAAAAAATACAGGAGCTTATGAAGCTATATAATGAAGAGAGGACTAATAAGTTCCTGACTGAGTATTATCCGGAAGTCTTAAAGTCCCAATCCACACCGGAAGCATTGATGAAGCTGAGGTCTTCGCCGACAAGATTTGCGGAATCCTATAATTTACTGCCGACCATACCCAAAAAGTATTACGATATCTATGTCAGTTCAAAACAGAAACCCATGCCGTTCTTTCAAAACCCTGTGGAAATGAGAGATGGGTCGGCATATTTCAGTTGGGGAAGCTCATTTGACCTTCAGAATGATCAATTAACCTATACGCTGGAGGTTTCCAAGACCCCTGATATGCAAACTATTGTCTATACACAAAAAGATCTGAGTAAGCCTGAGGCGAGTGCCGATTTAGAAAGCGGAACCTATTACATGAAGGTTAGAGCCACGGATTCTCAGGGAAATTCGATGGGTGCATTTGACCAATTTCGTGACCTTGACGACGTGGAATATGATGGTGTCAGAGAAGTTAAGGTGGAGAAACCCAGTGAATAAGATAAAGCTAAGAAATGAATTAAAGTACTACATTTCCTGCTTGGACTATATAAAACTTAGAAATGTCCTGAAAAGCACCATGCACATGGATGCAAATTCTAGTGAATCCGGCTATTTCATCAGGAGCCTTTATTTTGATGATATATCTGACAGTGCCTTATATGAAAAAAACGCGGGTATTCTAAATCGAAAAAAGTTCAGAATTAGAATTTACAATTATTCTGATCAGGTCATCAAGCTTGAACGGAAGAGAAAGTACAATCAGATTACCAACAAAGAGGATTTTACTCTATCTCGAGACATGTATGATTTGATTATGAATGGTGAAGTAGATTTTCTATTAAAGGCAGAGAATGATGTGGCAATCGAGTTCTATGCCGAATATAAATCCAAATGGCTGAGACCCAAGGTTTTAGTTGATTACACCAGGGAGGCCTATGTAATGAAATCCGGCAATGTCCGGATCACCTTTGACAAGAAACTTAGGGCATCCAGTAACATCAATGAAATGTTTAATGAAACAGTGAGTCGTTTGATAGTGCCGGACAATCAAACGATTTTGGAAGTCAAGTTTGATGAGTTTTTGCCTGAAATTGTAAAAGGCTATCTTGCCCTAGTCGATAAAAAGCCGCAGGCTATATCAAAGTATGTTCTGTGTAGAGAGTCATTAATAAATAATGAATGGGGATTAACATAATGGATGAGATAGTGAATTTTTCGGATATAATAAAAAACAGTGTACTTAAAAGTGATACCTTTGGGAAAATTTCTACAATTGATATCGTACTAGGGCTTCTTATCTCTTATCTCATCGGAATGTTCATTTACCATGTATATAAGCTTTCTTTCAAAGGTGTCGTATACAGCTTCACGTTCAACTACTCGCTTGTTTTGCTGACCATGATTACGACCCTTGTTATTATGACCATCAGCTCCAACATCGTGTTGTCACTGGGGATGGTTGGAGCACTTTCGATTGTCCGCTTTCGGACAGCCGTCAAAGACCCGTTGGATATTGTGTTCTTGTTTTGGGCGATTACGACAGGCATAACAATAGGCGCAGGAATCTACAAGCTTTCATTCATTGGAGCGTTTATAATCGGAGCGGCATTCCTGTCCATGAATTTATATCGTAATAAACATAAGACGTTTATACTCATCGTGAATTATGAAGAAGAAGCTTATGCCGGAATTAAGATGGTCCTCAATAGATTTCCCCACGCAGTGAAATCCAAATCAATAAAAAAGGGGAAAATCGAGCTCACGGCAGAGATAAAGCTTAAAACCTCCAATACGACATTTGTAGAGGAAATATCCGACATAGAAGGCGTTATTGAGGCAGTTTTGGTGAATTATAACGGTGAGTATGCCCAGTAAAGAATATACAAAATAAAGGGTTGTTTCGCAATGATTTTTTCAGTCACTACGAAACAACCCTTTATCTAAAAAATCGTAAACTCCCACTTCTATAAGTGGGAGTGATACACCTTATTCTGCTTCGGTGACGATAGTCTCCAGTGGAGAGTATCGCCGAGCCGCCTTCCCAATAGAAACACTTAGCGGCGAAGGAGGTAGAGTCCATCCTACAGCGCGAAAGTATTCGTCAGTGGCTCTGCGCCTTCGGCGTAAGTCTCCACTGGAGACTTACGTCACCGAAGACTCGATGTTCTACTTAAGTTGAACGAGTTCACTTTATAAAGAATGAGTACATCGGAAGTGATCTTCTAGGGAGCTGCACTTTCATTTTGGATATCGTCCCGATGCCAATATTCTTTTGAGAGAAAGCATCAATAAGTGAGAGAGGGATTTGGTATTTCGATGCAGAGGCTCCTACAGTCTGATTTATGTTCATTATTCGGTTGAATGACCATGTATCACCATTTCCCGTATATTTATATAGAATGCCGTTTTCAATTAAGTAATCAACGCCTGCGTTCTTCCATTTTGATATTTTATACCCGGTTGAAGCGGACACATCTGAGTCGATGAAGATCGATATATCGTTATCTGAATTCATTGATTCATAGATAAGGTATAGGTTTCTTGCATCATTTGCAACACTAAAATTTGACAATATATTAAGCGGCAGGTAAAAGTCAACATACTTGATCCAATTAATATTAGAGGCATCGACCTCGATTAAGGGGTCAAAGTGTTTGAACTTCAGATCGCCTCTCTCTGGATTCGTGAACAGAGGATCGTAAAATTCGGATGAAAGATCCAGTGAGGTTTGATTTATGTAGTTCTTAAAGCCGATATACGCCTTATCATTCCATCTAAAGTAAGTATTATGGATTCCTGCCCGTGTAAAGTAAACATTTTTTGAAAGTGTGACATTTTTCGCTGGCAACGTATTGTAAAGAATGGCGTAGAATGTTTTGTCTTTTGAGAAGTCAGGTATATTTGTTTGAGCACCATAGAAAGTATTCCCTGAAATTTCAATGTCTTCACAGACCTTGATGCTCATTTCACTCTGATAGCTTGTTCCGGATAAGTTATTTCTGTAAGTTTTATTAGAAGTTATCCTGCAATCCGTAACCCTTCCAACCTCAGTACTATATCCTCCCACCGATATGCCGGATTTTTGATTCTTATAGATGATGTTTGAAGTGACATCAATCTTAGAGGCCGTCTTTCCTGGGGTTTCGCATCCGATTGTTATGCCGTAGTCGCAATCTGTCACGATGTTGTTTTTAACCATGACATTTCTTCCGCCATCAATATAGATGCCTGAAGCGGCACCACTCCCGTAATCCGATTTACAATTAATCACTAGATTCCCTTCAACAACACCATGACGTGCCTGATTTGTAGCCGGATCGCCCTGATAATCGCCATAGTGCCCGGCGATGTCTATACCGATATTCGTCACATTGTTAATGGTATTATTCGTGACTTGAAAATCCACGGTATTGCCTGAGAGTACCAATGCCTCTGAAAAGCCAAGGACACAATTGGATATCTGGTTTGAATCTATTGTGATATCATGATTGGTAAGATTTTCATCATAGCTTTTTACCGAAATGGCGTTTGCGCCGCCAAAGTCATCCGGGTCAAGCTTAGTCGTATTAATATCATGAAAAGAATTGTCTTTAACCACGATATGCCGGCTTCCATTTAATATGTAAATTCCCCTGGCATAGTCAAGATTTAAATTTCGAAACTCTAGGCCCTCTATATGGATATAGGATTTTTTTTCTATTCTTATGAGATAGTTTGCGCTACCATTAGGGATGGTCTTTGAGCCGTCAATGGCCGCATGCTCCCCTTTGTATGGAATGATTTTGATATACCCGTTTTCTTGATTCCCAGACTTGTTTATGGTGATATTTTCGTAATAGACCCCATGACGCAATATCACAGATGTACCGGGCGAGGCCAGATCCAGCGCATGCTGCACGGTTGCCAACGGTCTTTCTATGGTACCGTCATTAGAATCGTTTCCCGTAGGTGAAACATATATCTCATATTGATTACTTGCAGTAGTCGATTCGGCTTGAACTTCACCCATCGAAAGTACAAAGGTCAAAAAAAAGCATACTATTATGGTTGAAGATATGGTCAATTTTCTCATATATACCTCGCAATATATATTCGTTTTCTTCTCAGGTCTTATTTCGGTAAACAAAGCTATTTTCCTTTGATTAGAACGATTAATTTTTTTAGTTCAAAAATCCGGCCATAAGTGGTAAGAGGGTCTAGATTTTATGCAGATGTCTCACTAGGGTTTTAGATGTATGCTATATCGGCATCATTTTTGTCTGCTCAGGCATTGTGAGAGCGTTTGTCTACTACAGACGAAATGATAATAGCAAGGATTATTTTGAATAATAACATATATAATAAAAGTATTCAAACAAGACTAACTGCTTGATAGCATAGTCGTATTATGATATCTCATCTTTGTCAGTTTAAGAACTAAGCCTATTTCAAGGCTCGCGGATACTCTTGTCTAGAGTGAACTGTCAAAGACCCGAGATGGGAAAGATTGATTCAAATAGGTAAGTCCATACTTGCCCTCGCGGCATCCTCTAAGGTATAATAATATAAACTTATGCACTTTGGAGGATTCTATGTTTGAGTACTTTCGACCGACACGTCAAGCTAATTCGCTCGATCTTATTTCGGTAGAACAACTTGGTCAGGATGGGATTCGAGGGCTAATTATTGACTTGGATAATACTATGACTCCATGGAATGATGTAGAAGTGGGCCCAAAAGTGGAAGCGTGGTTTAAAAAAGTTAAATCAGCTGGAATTCGTGCGTGTGTGGTGTCTAACAATAGTAAGCGTCACCGCGTAGCTGTAGTTGCCGACCGATTAGGAATACCGTTTGTTTTTGGGGCGACAAAGCCACGACGTAAGGCGTTTCGAGCAGGAATGAATCTTTTGGAAACCGGGCAAAAGGATACAGCTGTTATCGGAGATCAATTGTTTACGGATATTTTAGGCGGAAATCGTCTTGGTCTGTATACAATTTTGGTCACACCCATTAATGACCATGAGTTTATCGGAACACGGATTATGCGTCGAATGGAGAAGGTGCTCGTATGGATCATGAAGCATTTTGCTTCGGCGAAACCCTACAGCCCGAAAATTCATTAAGCATTAAGGAATGGCTGAGCCATTCCTTTTTCACTATTTATCTTCACACCAACATTAAAGCAATTACGTAAAGGAATGTTACAAGTGGAAAAACACTATGCAGTCATTGGTGACCCAATTCAACATTCGCTCTCTCCCTGGATGCATAACGCTGGGTATGAGGCACTGGGAGTTGTCGCGGAATACCATCGCTTTCATGTTGAAGCTAGCCATTTAGCGGAGGCGGTACTAGGTCTTCGCGCCCTAGGGTTTTCCGGTTGGAATGTAACTCTCCCCCATAAGGAGTCCATCATCTCTCTCCTTGATACTCTTACTCCCCAAGCTAAGCGCGCGGGGGCGGTTAATACCGTTAAAATTCATGAGGGACAACTGATTGGACACAATACGGACGGGGATGGATTTGTTCGTTCAGTGGGAGAGGAACTTAATGGATTTAAAGGGAAAAAAGCAGTTCTTCTAGGTGCAGGCGGAGCCTCTAAAGGAATTGCTCTGGCCTTAGCCGAGCAAGGAATGCATTTACATATTCTTAACCGAACGCCTGAAAAGTCAATGGGGTTAGTTCAAGTCATTCAACGTGAGGGAGGAACGGCTACTTCAGGCACGTTCGCTCCGGGAGACTGGCTTGAGGATGTAGATCTTTTGGTTCAGACAACTTCAGTGGGACTTCATAGGGAGCCCTTTCCATTTTCCCTAGCAGGGATTTCTAAGCAAGCCCTCGTTGTGGATATAATATTTAATCCTATGGAAACTGTTTTTTTGAAAGAAGCGAAGAATCTAGGGTGTCGTACGCAGAACGGCATCGGTATGCTTCTATATCAAGGGGCATTGGCGTGGGAGTTCTGGCTTGGTGGAAAGGCTCCCGTCGAAGAGATGGGACAGGCTTTGAAAAATCAACTCTTACAGCGGATGTTTCATAAAGGGTAAAGTGGAAAATCAGGCAAAGGCAAGGCAAAGGTAAAGTAGAGGTAGAGGAAGATTGAAATGAGCAAAGTAAACGCTAAGGATCGAGGATTTACTCTGCTAGAAATGTTGCTTGTTCTAATTCTATTGGCGGGCTCAGGTTTTTATCTGCTCGTTAAGCTTCCTGTTAACTTTGAAAAGCAACGCCTAGCCTTTGAGTCAACACAATTATTAGAGGAAATTCGAGATACGCGGCAGGCCGCACTGGCTGAGAATAACTGGTATGCGGTCAAATTTTACTACCAAACAGAGGAGCATTATTATCAAATTTTTAGGCAAGGCAAATTAATAAAAAATATTTATTTTAAGGACGGAATTGAGCTCTTTGGAAGCCCGGAGGATTTAACATTTAATGCTTCGGGACGAAGTGTGGGGACAACCATTACTTTGACTAATTCATTGGGTGAGCAAAGGAGTGTCATTGTTGCCCCAGTGGGTATGCGTATTCGAGAAAAGTAGAGAATAGAGAGAAGGGACAAAAAGTGCGGTTTTTAACGGCAGGGGAATCACATGGCCAGAAATTAGTAGGAATCATTGAGGGCCTTCCGTCGGGAGTGAAAATTTCCAAGGAGCGAGTCGATGAGGCCCTCAGACAACGTCAACAAGGACCTGGACGTGGTGGGCGAATGGCTATCGAACAAGATGAAGTTCATCTTGTTTCTGGAGTACGAGGAGAATTTAGTACGGGCGCCCCTATCGCTTTAGAGATTCTTAATCGTGATTGGGAAAACTGGGAGAAAATCATGACCTGGAAAGAAGACGCTGACTTAGTGAGTCGAAAAGTAATGACCCCTCGCCCGGGACATGCCGATTTATCGGGAGCTCTAAAATATCGCACTGAAGTTCGAAATATCCTAGAGCGTGCAAGTGCCCGAGAAACTGCCATGAGAGTTGCGATTGGAAGCATGGCAAGGCAGGTACTGACTGTTCTAGGAGTAGAGATAAAGGGGCAGGTGCTGGCAGTAGGTGGTGTTCATGCGAAGCGTACTGAAGACGAAGACTATTGGCAACGCGTAAAAAAATCAGAGTGGTCCGTAGGAGACCCTGTTGCCGAACAACAGATGGGGGAACGGCTAATCCTAGCACGAGAACAAGGGGAATCTTTAGGAGGGCTCCTAGAGGTGCAAGTCCATCATGTCCCTGCAGGATTGGGATCCCATGTGCAGTGGGATCGGAAGTTAGATGGTAAATTAGCTCAGGCCGTCCTTTCGGTGCAAGCGATGAAAGGGATTTCCTTTGGGTTAGGATTTGAGGCGGGGGAACGTATGGGCTCCAAGGTACATGATCCAATTCGTTATGAAGAGGGTCAGGGTTATGGTAGGGTTTCCAATCATGCTGGAGGTATCGAGGGGGGTATGAGTAACGGTGAACCCATTATCCTCCAAGTGGTTATGAAACCGATTCCAACCCTTTACCAACCTTTAGAAACGGTGCATATGGAGACTAAAGAAGTAGTTAAGGCAAGTGTAGAGCGTTCTGATGTCTGTGCTGTGCCAGCAGCTTTGGTTGTTTTGGAGCATGTGGTGGCTTGGGTAATTGCCGAAGCGGTACTTGAGAAATTTCCAGCGGACAGCTTTATAGAATTACAAAATGCTTGGGAAGATTATAAAAGATACTTACTTCAGATATAGTTTTATCGGAAGTAGTGAGCGTATGATGACGGAATAGAATAACAAATTTCGAACATCGAATATGAGAGGAAGGATCTCCATGCGTAACATTGTTCTCATCGGATTTATGGGAACTGGCAAAAGCACGGTTGGAAAGCGCCTAGCTCAGTCGCTCGCTTGGGATTTCGTCGATACAGACTGTGAAATCGGAGAAGTAACCAGCTTGAGCGTCAGTGAAATTTTCCGTCGGCATGGGGAGACCCGTTTCCGTTCAGAAGAAAGCATTGTGGTGGCAAGGCTTAGTCAGCAGGAACAACTCGTTATTGCAACAGGTGGAGGGACGGTTTTAAACCCAATTAACTGGAATGCTTTGGCTCAGAATGGGATCGTCATCGCTCTTCATGCTTCTCTGGAAGCGATTCTCGCTCGGATCGGACATAAGAATGATCGCCCACTTCTTAAGGGTCCAAAAGAAGCAATTGAGCGATTGTGGTCTGAACGGCAAGAATGTTATGCACAGGCTGATTTTATAGTAGATACATCACAACAAAATGTGGACGAAGTGGTGAAAGAGATTCTTGCACGGCTAGAGAGGATGACGAAAAATGAGGATAACGAAATGGCAAAAGATTGATGTGACGGCAGGCAACCCGTACCCGGTATTTTTGGGGTCGTCTCTCGAAGAATTAGGGGAATACTTACACCTTCAGTTTAAGGATGTGGAACACATTCTTATTGTTTCGCATCAGATAGTAGCCGACCTTTACTCGGAACGTCTCAAGAAAGGCCTTCTTGACTACCGTGTGAATTTATTAATTGTCCCTGCCGGAGAAGAGGAAAAGTCTCTAGATCGCATAAGTCAACTTACGACAACAGCCTTGAGCTACAGTACAGATCGTAAAACCCTCGTGATCGCCCTCGGAGGCGGGGTCATTGGGGATCTGACCGGATTTTTTGCTAGTGTCTTTATGAGGGGAATTCGTTTAATTCAAGTCCCTACCACGTTGTTGGCGCAAGTAGACAGTAGTATTGGTGGAAAAGTAGCAGTGAATCATCCAGCAGGTAAAAATATACTGGGTGCATTTTACCCACCATTGGCGGTTTGGACAGATTTCTCAACCCTGGAAAGTTTACCTTGGGAAGAAGTCGAGAATGGTTTAGCCGAAAGTATTAAACATGCCTTGATTGCTGATCGGGACCTTTTTGAGTTTTTTGAAAACGAAGAAATAAGTATCAAGCAACGGAAAAAATCCATCTGGAGCGAAATGGTGACACGATCTTCTGCAGTCAAAGTAAAAATTGTTTCTCAAGATGAACGAGAACAAGGTGTACGTGCCTTGCTGAATCTAGGACATAGTTTCGGACATGCCTTAGAGACTGAAATGGACTATCGTGGAGTGACCCATGGGCAAGGAGTTAGCATTGGGCTCGTAGCGGCGACACATTTGGCTAATACCAAAGGTCTTGTGACTTCAGATGAGGTTGATCGTATCAAACAGTTGCTTAATACCTATGGTTTGCCGACTATGATCAATGGGCAAGACCCACAGGCTTTGTTGAAACGTATGCAATCGGATAAGAAAAACCAAGGGGGACGAAAGATTCTAATCCTGCCTAAAGGAATCGGCCAAGCGACTGTTTCCAAGGAGTGTACCGACCCTGAGATCTTAGCGGCCTGGGCTCAGGTCGTTTCTTAGGGAATAATATAGGTTGTTTGAACAGTGAACTAAGAACCAAAGCGATTGTTTTAAAATTTGAATTCTAATTATAAGCATTAGGTATAAAAATCTGGCGAAGATTGAAGGGTCTTTGTCAGATTTTCGTTGTTATTGTGTAAGAATATGCCTATTAGAGAACTAATCTAGAGGTTAATAAGGGAGAGTGACAATTGCGTGTATTTCTAAGAAAGATATGTCGAGACGGGAAGGGATTTATTAATGGACAGAGAAAGAAAAAGAATTATGTATCAATAATCTTGCATTGAGTTGAAAGTTGTGAGTTGTTTGGCAAAACAATCTGGTTTCTCATTATGGGAAGTTCTAGTCGTCCTTTTCCTGATGGGAGTTCTCCTAACGTCATTTACCCCAAATTTCTGTTCAGCCTCTAAACAAGTTCGGCTGCAAATGAATCGGGCCAACATCCAGAGAATTGAAGGAGCTATCCAACTTTACAAGATTGATGTCGGAAATTCTCCATCTACTGTTATGAATTTAGTGTACTCTCCACAGGGAGTGAGTGGTTGGCGTGGTCCTTATTTGAATGAAATTCCTATTAATCCTTTTAATTCGGAACAGGGTTATCAGCTTGATTCGTTTGGGCGAGTCTACGACCCCACGGCAAATTGAGTATACTCGTTCATGAAAGTAGAACGTCGTAGTTGGTTAGAAATGGATATGTTTTAAGAGGAAGCTGTGAAGGGGGGAAGAGAACATTCAAAAAAGCAAAAACTTTGGATCTACTGATGGATATGTTCTATTTGATGTGTTACTCGCCCTGTTTCTTTTTTCTTTAGGATTTGCAGTTCTCTTTGAATTAACAGTAGGGGCGGTTTCTGAATCACGCCAAGCCTCAACCCTAATGGAGGGGGCTAACCTTGCTCAAGAAACTATGGATCGCTTGGCAACGCATGCGTGGAGTGATAATATTGCTCGGCGCGACTGCATCCCAGGTGGCACAGTAGAAGGAACAGAGGGGAAATTCCACTGGGTAATCTGTTCAGAATGGCACGATATCCCAGAACTTTTGAAAGTGAGTGTGGAAGTTTTCTGGACGGAACGTGGAAACCCTTTCCAATATAAGCTGGAGAGTCTTTATGCTGTTGAATAGGATGGGTCATTCAGAACATGGGTTAACCCTTATGGAAGTATTATTTGCTCTATTGATTTCTGGCATCTTCTTGATGACCGCTATGCGTCTATTTACAGATCAGTGGAGGGGATCGCGTGCTCTCAAAAATCACTTAGAAGCACACTATGCTATCATGACGGCTGGAAAAACTGTCAGTGATGCAATTCGCATCGCTAAAACTGCAGATTGGGCTACAGATTCCAGAGTACTAAAGGTTTTACCCTTGCCAGATGATACCAACCCTCTACCCACGCTTGATTCCTATTTCATCGATGATTTAGACCATGATGGGAAGAATGATCTATATTGGAGACACTCAGGGGTTTCCCAACCAGTGGCAAGTTATATAACTGGATGGAAGTGTGTGGAGGTGGAACCGGGATTGTGGGAAATCTTCTTGCAAGCAGATACAGATGGGCAAATTGTTACTTGGAAAAGTGTGATCCGGCAACGGGTGTACTCTCCTGCCCCTTAAATATATCCAATATCTCCAAGCAAAGGTCGATAGGTTATGTTAGTCTTCTTATCCTCCTGCTTTTGACGTCGTTTTCAGCACTAGGGATGGAAGGCTATCTGAAAGCTAATGTGGAAAATCGTATGGTGAAACGTGAAGCTCAAAGTAGACAGGCCCTTTACATTGCTGACGGAGGGATTGAGTGGGCGAAAGCTCATCTGCTTATTAATCCAGGACTGCGGCGGGGGAGCTTGTCATTAGATACGGGGCGGGCTGATATCGTAATTGAGTTGAGTGGAGGAGAGTATAAAGTGACGTCTAAGGGACTTTCGGGATTAGCTGTTCGTAAAATTGAGGAACGAATAGAGTTGGAGAATGGAACCTGGGTTATCAAGGGTTATCAGGAACTGCATTGGTGATATTTATGAAAAACGATTATGAATTTGGTCAGTTTTTATTTGACAATGGCTATATTGATGCAGTTGGATTATCCGAAGGATTAGCATTAGCGTTACAGGCTGGAGAACCGATTGGGGATGTACTCATTCAAACGGATGCGTTGAGTAAAGCTAGCTTATCGGAGGCTGTACGACTATATTTGGGGATCCCGGAAGTAAAGTTGACTAGAGTCATAATCGACCCTACGGTAGCAGGCCTAATTTCCGAAGAACTGGCTTGTCGTTATACCCTTATTCCCTTTGAACGGTATTCTGGGATCTTAAGAGTCGCCATGTTAGATCCTACACACGAACGGGCCCTTCGGGATGTCCGAATGTTTACTGGGCTAGAGATTGAGCCTGTATTTGCTAAGAAGGAGGAAATCGAAGCCGCAATTCGACAGTGTTTAACGGTAGAACAATCCGTCGCTCGCCTTGCTCACCTTTCGGAATTCGAAGACCAGGGGGTTTGGTCGAACAAGTCTTCTAAGACCACTGACTCCGATTCCCAAGAGGTAGAGGCACCAACGCTTAAATTTGTGTATTCCGTGTTGCATGAGGCGGTTGTGCAAGGAGTCAGTGATATTCATTGGGAACCTCGTAAAAATGATTTTATCGTGCGCTATCGTATTGACGGTAAACTGATCAGGAAACATAACCTCTCTTCCAAGGTTGCTCGCAGTATTGTCTCCTGCTTAAAAGTCATGGCACAAATGGATGTTGCAGAACGCCGATTTCCTCAAGATGGTCGAATGACGTTTAGCGCAGGGCTTCGGCGGGTCGACCTTCGAATGTCCTCAATGCCTACGGTATATGGAGAAAAAATAGTTGTGCGTATTCTCGACCCGGAGATGGCTCAGCGTCCCCTCAATGACTTAGGTATGCGCTTAGAGGTTGAAGCAGGGGTACAAGCCTTGTTGAAACGTCCGAATGGTTTAATATTAGTCGTCGGGCCTACGGGTAGCGGCAAGACCACAACCCTTTATGCTCTGCTCAGAGAATTAAATGCTGAAGAGCAAAATATTATTTCAATTGAAGAACCCGTGGAATATCAACTATTGGGAGTAAACCAGGTTCAAGTAAATCTTTTGGCAGGGCTCAGCTTTCCTGTCGGATTGAAACATATCTTACGACAAGATCCGGATGTGATCATGATAGGAGAAATCCGTGACGAGGAAACTGCCCGGATCGCCATTACCGCTTCCCTCACAGGACATTTGGTTTTATCAACCTTACATACTAATACAGCGGCAGAGGCATTAGCTCGACTCATTGACATGGGTCTAGAACCGTATCTCCTAGCGTCGGCGGTCAACGGGGTTTTATCCCAACGTTTGGTGCGCCGTTTGTGTGAACATTGCAAGAAACAGTATAAGGTTTCTGAGGCAGAGAAAAGGGCACTTCGATTACCATCGTCAATTTCTCAACTGTATCGCGCTACTGGATGCCCAGACTGTCTGGGAACTGGATTCCGAGGTAGAATTGGGGTACATGAGTTTTTGCTATATAATCAAGAGATTAAAGAACTTGTTCTTACTTTGCAAAATGCTAGAGACATTGAACAACAAGCGATGGTTTCCGGTATGCTTACGGTATTTGAAGATGGGCTGTTGAAGGTGATCCAAGGACTTACTACCGTGGAAGAAGTACTTCGAGTTACATCGGGAATTGAAGGATAGAGGAGAATGAAAAATGCTTTCATTTGAAGAACTTTTAATTTTGGCCGGAGAACAAAGTGCATCAGATATTCATTTAACGGTGGAGAGCCCTCCGGTTCTGCGTATAGACGGCTCACTAGTTCAACAACAGACAGAAAAACTTACTCAGACTGATTTAGAAAGTTTTGCCCATGCCCTGATGAATGACAAGCAAGCCAAACGGTTCAACGAATTCGGCGAATTAGATCTATCGTGTAGTCTACCAGGTGTCGGACGTTATCGAATTAACATGTTTCGTCAGAGGGGATCCATCGGAGTGGTTATTCGCTTGATTCCCTTTGTAATTCCGAGCCCCGAAGCTCTGGGGCTTCCGCCCGTGAGTGTAGAGTTAGCTAACCTACATAAAGGGTTAGTGCTCGTAACTGGCCCGACTGGAAGTGGTAAATCGACAACCTTGGCTGCGTTGGTGGACTACATTAATCGTACACGGGCTTGTCACATTGTTACTATCGAAGATCCGATTGAATATTTGCACCGGCATAAACTGAGTTTAGTCAATCAACGGGAGATTGGGAACGATACTCATTCGTTTACGAATGCGCTTCGAGCAGTATTACGGCAAGATCCGGATGTTATTTTAGTAGGAGAGATGCGAGATTTAGAAACCATTGCTACTGCCGTTACAGCCGCTGAAACTGGGCACTTGGTTTTTAGTACGCTTCATACGAATGATGCCACCCAGTCGGTGGATCGTATGATTGATGTTTTTCCACCCCATCAACAGCAGCAAATCCGCGTGCAACTGGCTGCTGTTTTACAGGGGATTATGTCGCAACAATTGTTTCCTAGAGCAGATCACAAAGGACGTGTAGCAGCTATCGAGGTCATGATTGCTACGCAAGCAGTTCGTAGCCTTATTCGGGAGGGGAAAACCCATCAACTTCCGACTGTCATCCAAACGAACGCCAAGTTAGGAATGCAAACTATGGACAAGGCTATTATGGATCTAGTCCAAAGGGGTCTAGTAGCCTACGAGGTTGCCCAGGAAAAACTGCAAAGCCCCGATAGTTTAAGGAGATGAGTAAGGGACGTTTTATATGGAAAGCAGTTGATGTAAATGGAAAGATTCAGCGTGGAGTATGGGTAGGAAATGGAATTTTTGAGGTACAAACGCGCTTAAGGAAGGCAGGCTACTTCCCGGTGTGGATTCGTTCTACGCTAAATTTTAAAAGTCTATTACCAGCCAGAATGAATTTTAAGTGGAGCAGCTTCGCCCGCCGGTTAGCTATTTTATTAGAAGCGGGGATTCCTTTACTTCAGGCTTTGGAAATGATGACCTTCCATGAAGAAAAATTAACATCAGAACATGAACAATGGAATAGCGTCATGGAGCGCGTTAAAACAGGTAGCGACTTGTCGGAGGCTTTAGCCCTCCTGAATCCATCCCCTAACTCGTTTGTACTCTCTATGATCAAGGCAGGGGAATATACTGGAACGTTGGGAAAAGTCCTCAGTGAAGTGGCAGATGAATTAGATCAAGAGGATGTTTATCGTAAGAAAATCAAGGCCGCTCTAGCCTATCCGATCCTATTGTTTGCTGCTGTGATTGTTGTACTTTACGTCCTCTCTGTGTGGGTTCTCCCGATGTACGAAAAACTCTTTATGAGTGTGGGCGGTGCGGAATTGCCGTTTTTGACTAAAGTCATTTTTGCAGGCAGTCAAAAACTCCCCCTCTTTTTGTGGAGTGTCCTAGGATTGGTCAGTGGTGGTTTTCTGATCTTGAGATTCACGAGCCCAGATCGTTGGAAAATTCGTCTTGAGAACTTGCTGGGACGGACTCCACTCCTCGGAAGGGTCTACCGTCTTCGGGATTTGGTTCAGTTTAGTCGGATGTTGGGACGCTTATTAGCTGCCGGAATTCCTTTGCTGGAAGCACTACGCTTAACGGCAGGTACGTTGCGTAGCACGGAGATGTTGGAGTTGACAAACCGACTTGTACTAAATGTTCGACAAGGAAGCCGCATGGCACCTTTGTTGCGTGCGAGCGCAATCTTTCCCAAGGAAGGAGCTGAAATGATAGGGATTGCAGAGGAAGCAGGACAGTTGGATCGGATGATAGATTATGTTACGCAACTATTTCGCCGTGAACTTGAAGATCAGCTCGATGGTTTATCGCGTATGATTGAACCAGCCCTTATTCTCGCTTTAGCCGGGCTGATCGGTCTAGTTGCAGGTGGTGTCATGCTTCCAATTTTTGATCTTAGTTCGCATCTTGAATAGAAGAAGCAAGTCAGATGTTAGAGTATAGTAACCGAATCAAAGGGCGAAGTTGAAGGCTTGAGGTGTCAGATAGCTGGTTCAAAAGAAAGCTAGTGTTTCTTATGACTGCAGATAAGTTGCATTAATTAAAAATCATCTGTAAAAAAATGTTATTAAGGTGAGGAGGAGAGTGGGATGAATTATCTTAAGCGGGACAATGGGTTTACCTTAATTGAAGTGTTGGCAGTTATTATTATTATTGCTGGGCTTACAGCTGTAGCGATCCCGAAATTGGTATCAAGTACAGCAAATGCGCGGCAAAAAGCGGATGTAGCGACAGCACACCAGGTAAAAGCCGCCCTAGACCGTTATCAGGTGGAAAACGGAGGATATCCTATTGAGGATACAGACTTGACGATAGAAGATGGAAAGGTGACTGGTTCTGGATTTATTCCCAAATACATAAGTAAGTTGGACACTTCAACGACTCAACAAGCTGTAGCAACTGAGAAAAAAGGTTTTGGAGTAGCTTCCCTAACGGCTGATGAATCTGATGAAACGTTATTTATTATTCCAGATATTGAGACGGTACCGCCAACTAACATAATTATGATTTATTTGTCTAGCGATGGTTTGGCAGCTGAAGTTCGGGCGTATGATAAAGATTTAGATGATGTTCTATGGACATCGGCTAATTAGCACTTAAGCAATAGAACTAATGAACTCTAACATTTAAGCATCAAGGAAATGCATATTTCTAAGCAAAAGTATAGATATAACCAGAAAAGAGGATATGTCATTGTACTCAATAAGTATAACAGTAGGACTTCTAGGACTACTCATTGGCAGTTTTCTGAATGTGGTCATCTTTCGTGTCCCTCGAGGGAAATCCATCGTATCGCCAGGTTCTCATTGTCCTACTTGTAAACATCCGTTACGGGCTTGGGAACTCATTCCTGTGCTTAGCTTTCTAATTCAAAAAGGTCAATGTCGTAACTGTCAAACGCCAATTTCTTGGCGCTACCCGGCCATTGAACTTTTTACCGGAATCCTTTTCTTTCTCATTGCATCTCTGAGTTTATATTCGGAAATTCACTTGGCCCGATTAGTTCTAAATTTAATTTTTGTAGCAGTGCTTATTGCCTTGTCCTTTATTGATCTGGATACGTTTCGTTTACCGGATGTTCTTACTCTTCCCCTACTGGGACTAGGGTTACTGGGTGCTTTTCTCATACCGGGAAACCCGACTGGCTGGGAGAGTGTGTTCAGTGCCATGGGAGCAGGAGGTCTATTCTTGGTTATTGCTCTTGTTTATCCACAAGGAATGGGTTTGGGAGATGTTAAGTTGGTTGCGGCCATGGGAGCATTTCTAGGCTTTCCTTCAATCTTTCTTTCGGTTTTTGTCGGAAGTTTTATTGGGGCATTGGCTGGGAGCTTTCTCCTTATCACAGGTCAAAAGCGCTTTCGTCAGCAGATCCCCTTTGGCCCCTATCTTGCCATAGGGGCGCTCCTAACGTTATTGTGGGGAACCCGAATCTTTGACTGGTACTGGACATGGTTTTAAAAGTGAAATTTCCTATGGAGTATTCGAAACCACCACTACCCACCATCAGCTTCGAACCTCGAGGAGGTGACTCAATGCGAAAAAGTACCGTAGTCTTTGAATTGACTGATGGAGAAATTCGAGCGTTTTGGTTTTCCGTTCTTCCGTTTAGGAAACCCGTTCATAGTTCTACTATTGTCAAATTTGACCGTATTCCAATACCGACCGGTATTATTGAACAGGGAACCGTACGCGACGAAAACGTCTTAATCGGCATTTTATCGAAGTATGGGTCACAGAACCCAGGCAAATATCGGAAGGTTTACTTAGCTATTTCTCTGCAACAAGGATTCATTAGAGCATATACCTTGCCTTGGCTTCCAAAACGTGACAGGAAATCGGCAATGTCGCTGTTATTAGACGAAGAAATTTCCATAGCGAGATCAGATTTACTCTACGATTTTCTCGTTATTTCTGAGGAAAAGCACAAAAGGCTGCAAGTGTTACTTGGCGCAACACGACGAAGTATACTCGAGCAGTATGCTTTTATCCTTGGACAAGCAGGCTTTAAAACAACTGGAGTGGATTTTACCTTTTCAGTCTTAGGTCAGGTCCTGGGATTTGAAGCAAACGAAGACGTGCTTTACCTACAAGGGGAGACTGAGAGTTTCCAAATGGCCTTATTTCGAGGTGTGGTTCCGGAAAGTGTGCGTACCGTACCCTCTCTTCATTCGAAGTATACAATTAAGGAGGACGTAAGATCAGGGCTCGAAGAATGGGAAAACGAAACAAGACGCTTTCTCTTGTATTACCAAACACAGCAAACAAACTTTAATTTAAAACGCTTGGTTTGGAGTGGAAATTCTGAAGTAAACCAGCTGGCGCAGGGGCTAGCAGCTTTAAACCATGGATTAAAGATTGAACGAGCAACCCTAAAGGATATCCCTGATTCTTGGCAGAAGGTGATTGAGGACAACCAAGGGTACAGTGAGGTGGCGGTTGGGTATGGCCTGCGAATCTCTACACATGGTCCCGGGCTTAATCTTTGGCGTCAACAAATTACGGACCAGAAGGTTCAGCAAACTTATCTTGGGTTAGCATTTTTCGCAGCGGCCCTCTTGATGGCAGGAACTTTGATCTGGTTTTCACTTTGTCAAATGGCGTTGCCTTTACAACAGGAGATAACTCAGCTTTCACATCAAGGTATTAGGATACAGGAACTGAATAGAAATCAGGAAGCTCTCGCATCAACCTGGAATAAGGTGAGTGTTCTATCGGAGGGGATAGGAGAGAAATTGGCACAAGTTCAAGCCTTGTCGGGGACGGAGCTGAAGATCGAGCAGGTTATCCTTAAACAAGGCAGCCTGTCTGTGCGTGGTAGCGCCAACGATACAAAATGTGTTCAAGCCATGCTTCAAAATTTACGGGCCTTGGGATGGGAAGATCCCTCTTTGACTAGTTATAAATTAACAGCATTAAATATAGTCGAGTTCACTTTAAGTGCAAAACAGGGGCGTATTAATGCTCAAGATTCAGATATGATCAAATAATAGTTAGGACAATACTAGGAGATATGATAACTCATTTTAAAAGTATGCCCTAGAAGATATAAAACTTCTGCAATAGAGAAGTTTAGAGAAAATTAATAGAAAAGGAGAAGAGAGGGGTAAGGGAGAGGGGAAGCATGAGAACCGTCCCCTTGCTTCCCCAGAAGGAGTGGTTAATCATGGTTTTTCCCTCAAGCGAGATTAAGGTTAAACTAACCTCTTCCTCTTCTACTCATCCCCTTTGGCAGCGGTTTTCCCAGCGTAGCCTAAAAGGTATCATCGTGGGGGTTCTTGCCTGCACTGTCATTGCATTTCTGATTCTTTGGCGACCTGCGTATTCTCGACTGCGCTCCTTACAGGAGGATAAGATCTATTGGCAAGATGTTTTAAGGACGGGAGTGATATACACAAAAAACATTATTCCTACGATGGATCAGTTGCCTGAAATGATTGAGCTGTGTCGGGGAGCGTTTGTAAATGAAGGAGTGGACGTGGTTTCCTTAAGTGTTGAACGGTTCGGGGAGAGGAGAGAGGCTGGAAAAGGTATAAGTATTGATTACGCTTTAGTACGCTTGCGCTTGCTTGGACAATGGAAAGGAATCGCCACATCCCTTAAAGTACTAGAGGAAAGGCGAGAAGTTGGCATTCATGTTCAGGAAGTAGTGTTAGCTAAAGAAGGTGGAGAAGCGCTTCTCCAGATCTATTACTGCACTGGAGAGCAAGAATAAATAAGGTAATTTAAGGAATTATATGTAGAACTTAGTAACGAGACATTCCCTTTCTTCCATAGTCTAAGGAGAGGAGGAATGAAAAGTGAATAAGGAATACTGCATTCAGCCCGGGGATAATTTTCATGCCTTGGCTCAACGCTGGGGAGGGACTTGTGAAGATTTTTTACTAGTCAATCCGAGTGTTGATCCATTTAGACTTCAAATTGGACAAAAAATTGTTCTCCCCAAATTTAAAGAGACTAAAGGGTTAGAACAATATGCAAATATTGGTGTGGATCAGGGACGAGAGTTTGTAGGGGAATATCTAGATGAAATTGAAATGGAAGTCGAGGGAGTCCGTGTTCGTCTTCGACGCATTGGTGAGCCTAAAACTCCCCATGAAATTCATTTACTTCTCCCCCGAACTGAGATACGTAAAATCCAGCCGGCAGGAGAATGTGGACCAACAGAAGTGCAAATTATGTTAAGTAACTTAAACGTAATCCTATCCCCTCGCTTGGTAAGTGGAAAGGAGTGACAGGGGGACGGGGTTATTGACAACATTAATCAATCTAGGTTCTTGACATGACCCCATCATTTAATAATGATAAATGGGTCCTTGAATATACAGTGTCCTAGAAACATCTTGATCTCACAATGAGTGTGAAAAAGGTAGCTAACCATTTTGCCGCTGGTAAAGCTTTCTTCAACGCTCGTTTTTCTTTGTGATCACTTGCATAGTTTAGTAACGTTTCTGCCGTGAAAAGGAGGAGTAATAATTGCCAAGAAAAGCGAGAGAGAAAAGTAACAGCGGTATTTACCACATCATGATGAGAGGTATCAATCGGCAGATTATTTTTAAAGACGAAGAAGATTATTCAAAATTTCTCCAAACCCAACACCCCCGTCCCTCCGACACCCCTCCTACTCGATTGCATAGATCACTCGTAGTGGAAAATACTATGCTACAGTAGAAAATTGTGTTAGAATTTTAAAGTGAGTTGAGGAAGTGATTAATTGGCAAGTATTTGGATATTCCATGGCCCTAATTTAAATTTATTGGGCCTACGTGAACCAGAGCATTATGGGTCAAGCACATTGGCAGAGATTAATCAGGAAGTATTAAGAATAGCAAATGAGGCGGAGATAAACAGTGAGTGTCGGCAAACAAATCATGAGGGAGTTCTCCTGGATTGGATCCAAGCCTTAACGCCTGCTGATTTTTTAATTCTGAATCCTGGTGCCTGGACGCATACAAGTTATGCAATTCGAGATGCTATTCGTGCAGTAAGGGTTCCTACGATTGAAGTTCATCTATCCAACATCCATGCACGTGAAGCATTTCGGGCCAATTCTGTTATTGCCCCGGTCTGTATTGGACAAATTTCGGGCTTGGGTGCAGAGGGTTATGGATTAGCGATGCAGTATGCCATCACTTACCAAGGTCGAAGGGCAAAAGCATGAATTCGATATTCGAACCACGAACGTCGTATAACGAAAAGGGGGAGACATTAATGAGTCGCCTACGACAAATGCGTCAACAGATGCACAAGGATACTATCGACGCTTATGTTGTGATGCGCCCAGAGAATGGACGATATCTAAGCGGGTTTTCCGGTGGAGAAACAACTCTGTATATCACGTTAGAAAAAGCCTTTTTATTGACCGACTTTCGTTACATAGAACAAGCCAAGGTCCAGGCCCCTGATTTTGAAATTGTTGAGGCTGGACATGACCACTTTACGTCATTGGCAGAAATCGGGCAACAGGCTCAAAGGGTTGGCTTTGAAGGGGACTTTATCACATATGTGGACTTTGGAAAACTCAACGATGCTTTTTCGCATGTGGAACTATTGTCTCTCCCGGACCTTGTCACTCACTTGCGCTCGGTGAAGGATGATTCTGAGATTGAGTTAATTCGTCAAGCTGTTAAGATTGCAGATGATGCGTTTGATGAAGTATTAAAGACCATCGAAATCGGACAGACTGAGGAAGAAATTGGGCTTAACTTAGAGTTTTCTATGCGACGGGCTGGTGCAAGTGGGGGTTCATTTGACTTTATCGTGGCTTCGGGTGTTCGTTCAGCTATGCCGCATGGGACAGCCAGTTCGAAACGTGTTCAATCAGGAGAGTTCCTGACAATGGATTTCGGAGCGATTTATCAGGGCTACTGTTCAGATATTACGCGAACTATTTTTGTCGGCGATCCGGAGGACAAGCATCGAGATGTTTATGAAACTGTCTTGGCAGCACAATGGGCAGGGATTCATGCAGTTGCACCAGGACGATCCGGAAAAGAAGTAGATGCTGTAGCCCGTGCGATTATTGACAAGGCTGGCTATGGAGATTATTTCGGACATGGATTGGGCCATTCCGTTGGGCTGGCCATCCATGAAGGTCCTAATCTAAATAAGCGGGAAGAGCGCATGCTAGAACCAGGTATGGTCGTTACCGTCGAACCTGGCATCTATATCCCCGATTGGGGCGGTGTTCGCATTGAAGATATTGTTTTGGTGACTGAAAGCGGGTGCGAAGTACTAACAAAAGCACCGAAAGAATTTATCATTTTTGATTAACGTTTGTGGGATTTCTAAGTATTAGATGTTAGAAGGGGACAAACTAACTTAAGAATTATTAGGGGGAAGAAAACAATATGATCTCTACAAATGATTTTAAGACAGGTCTAACCATTGAATTAGATGGTGATGTATTTTCAGTGGTTGAATTCCAACATGTCAAACCCGGTAAAGGTGCTGCCTTTGTGCGCACAAAATTGAAAAATGTTAAAACTGGTGGAGTCGTAGAGCGCAGGTTTAATGCCGGAGAAAAGGTTGAAAAGGCACATGTGGAGCGTCGAGAAATGGACTACCTCTATAAAGATGGAGAACACTTTGTTGTCATGGATAAGGAAACCTATGAGCAAACCTCTTTGACAGAAGCGCAAATCGGAGACGGTGTTAAGTGGTTGAAAGAAAACATGACTTTAGGGGTTCTTTTCTTTGACGTAGAGGTTATTGGAGTTGATGTACCAAATACAGTACAACTAGCGGTTGCCGCCACCGAACCAGGAGTGAAAGGGGACACGGCAACAGGGGGGACAAAGCCTGCGACCTTGGAAACGGGTACTGTAGTGCAAGTTCCGTTCTTTGTCAATGAAGGAGATGTTCTCATCATCGACACAAGAACTGGAAGTTATGTTCAACGAGCCTAAGTTAAGAGGTCAGGGGTCGGAGCCAATGGCATAGTTTCGGATTAGTTTGTTCACAAACCAAAAGAGAGTATGAAACTCCTACTAAATAGACGTAGGAGCGTCTTGTAAGTGGACATACCTTATGACATGAAAACATCTCCTATGGGGCAAAGTAAGTTTAGTGCTTGCATAGGAGGTGTTTTTATGTTGCCTAATAAGACGTCAAAGCTAAGTGTAATTCCGCTCGGTGGGACTGGGGAAATTGGAAAAAATTTGCTTGTCTTTGAATACGAGGATTCCATTGTAGTAATCGATGGGGGGGTAAAGTTTCCGGACGAGGAATTACTTGGCATTGATTTAGTGATTCCCGATATATCCTACTTGGAGAAAAACCGTGACCGTATTAAAGGACTCTTTATTACGCATGGGCATGAAGATCATATTGGTGGACTTCCTTTCATTTTGCCTAAATTAAATATTCCGATTTATGGAACTAAATTGGCATTGGGATTAGTTCAGGCAAAGTTTCAGGAGCGAACTCCTTACCCCGAATCTCTGGTGAACATTCTAGAACCAGGTGGGCCAATCCAGGCAGGAGCATTTGAAGTAGAAGCGTTTCGGGTCACCCATAGTATTCCTGATGCTGTAGGGTATTCTTTACTTACGCCAGTTGGTCGAGTGATTTATACCGGGGACTTCAAGGTCGACTATACGCCAATCGATGGTCAGGACATGGACCTCGGGAAACTAGCAGCTTGGGGGCAGGAAGGGGTATTGGCCCTGCTTTGCGATTCTACAAACGCAGAGAGACCCGGTGTTACTGTGTCAGAGATGGCTGTTGGGAAAGCCTTGCGGGAGTGGTTCGAACGGGCTGAAGGGAAAATTATAATGGCTTCCTTTGCCTCGAATGTGCACCGGATTCAGCAAGCGATCGATGCAGCTGCGGATATTGGACGTAAGGTTTGCGTTGTGGGAAGAAGTATGGAAAATGTGGTTCGAACAGCAACTGAGCTGGGATATTTGAAACTGCCGGATGAAAACATCTTAATCCCCAGTGCTGAGGTTGGGAATATGCCACCTGAGAAATTGCTGGTGCTCACCACAGGGAGTCAAGGAGAGCCTCTGGCAGCGTTGACACGGATGGCCACTCGGAGCCACCGGCAGATCAATGTTTTAGCCGGGGATATGGTAATTATGGCGGCAACGCCGATACCCGGGAACGAGAAACTGGTCGGTAAGACGATAAATCATCTTTATCAAATCGGGGCAGAAGTTGTCACCAAAGAAATGGGACAAGTCCATGTGTCCGGACACGCTAATCAAGAAGAGATTAAGCTCGTGATTCGTCTCGTCCAGCCACGTTTTCTGATACCACATCACGGTGAAATCCGGCATCAGGTTGGTTTTCGGAAAATCGGACATTCGCTTGGCTATGCGGATCAAGACATCGCCATAACCCAACTAGGCTCTCGAGTTGAGCTTTCCCCGGATCGGATGGAGTTTGGAGAACGTGTAGAAGCGGGAAGTATTTACATTGACGGACTAGGAGTAGGAGATGTAGGGCATATTGTCCTGCGGGATCGTCAACAATTGGCGCAAGATGGAGTGGTTGTGGTTGTAGCCGCACTATCCAAAGCAAAGCCATACAGGATAATATCTGGGCCAGATATTATCTCAAGAGGGTTCACGTTTATGAAAGAAGCAGAAACCTTAATGGACGGAGCTAAAAATGAGGTATTGAATACCTTGGAAAGACAACTTCAGAAAGACCAAATGGAATGGGGGATCTTAAAAGTTAATATTCGTGAAGGCTTAAGCAAATACTTATGGGATAAGACTCGGAGACGACCCATGATTCTACCCGTGTTACTGAATTATTAGAATTAAATTTTGGACTCTTTTGGGGAGAGCGCTACGGTACTATATCATAGACCGAAGCGCTCTCAATTTTTTTCCGGTATTATCGTTTATTTGAAGGACTTGAGTGTAATTGCAGGAATATCATTCAGTATTGAAGAAATAAGCAAATAATGTAACTTGGCAAGTACCCACACGAAGACACTGTCTTCGCACGTATTAATTCTTCTTGCAGACACCGTCTTCGCACGAATTAGTCATTCTGTCAGCCACAGGCGATGGCCATGGATGGCTAAGTGTCCCTGTAGCCATGACTCGAACAAGGATGTTCGAGGTTAGTACACCGCCATGACTCAACCAAGGATGGTTGAGATTAGAGCATCGCCATGACGATAAGCGGACGAGCTTATCGCCACACTGCAACTCATTACGCATACTCCTGCAGTGTGGATTGGCTAGATGCGTTTGTGTGATGGCACCGTCTTCGCACGAATTAGCTTTCTTGCAGGACGTGAGAAGCTACCCGATACCCGACCCGAACGACCTCTTTTCATCATTAGTGGTGCCGCATAACGGCATGAAAGTCTGACTAGTACAGGAAAGGAGTCCTAAAATATGAAGTTTGGGGTAAAGTGCAATTTAAGTCAGGTCACTCCTTTGCGAATAGCTATATTTTATGGGCTAATTGGTTGGTTATGGATTTTCTTTTCTGATCATTTGTTAACCTCAATTGTGTCGGAACAAGGGATGTGTCTTAATTTATCGACGTTTAGGGGGGTCTTTGTCTTTGTGACGTCGATATTACTCTATTTCCTTATTCAATCAGGTTTTAACTCCTTACAGGAATCTCAGAAAGCCCTTCAAAAAGACCTGGAAAACTTAGAACGCTATCAGCTTTTGGCGGATGACGTTCTAGATATAATTATCTTTATCTGCCCGGACGGACATATTATCGATGCTAACGAGGCAGCTGTGAAGCGTTATGGTTATACCCGGCAGGAATTGACGAATATGCCTTATTCTAAGTTGGGTTTGCCAGAGGACCAATTATCAGTGTCATACTTTCTTCAAAATGCACCGAAAGGGATGCAGTTTGAGCATAAGCATATTTGCAAAGACGGAAGTGTTTTTCCAATCGATATCAGCGCTAAGGGAGCAACCTCAAATGGGAAACCGATTATAGTAAGTCTTATTCGGGATATTTCCAAACGCAAAAAGACAGAGGCTGAGGTTTGGTTGGAGAAGGAACGGGCCCAAGTGACATTGGAGTCCATTGGAGATGCCGTGATCACCACTGATGTTCGGACGAATGTAGAGTACATTAACCCGGTTGCTGAAGCTTTGACTGGTTGGTCAAATGAAGACGCAGTGGGTCTTACCTTAGAAAAGGTTTTTAATATTGTTAATGAAGTAACGGGTGAAAGGGTTGAAAGTCCGATTGTCCGAAGTCTTAGAGAAGGACGGGTTGTCAGTATAGCAAACCATACCGCCCTAATAAATAAAGCGGGGTTTACAGTTGCAATTGAAGTCTCGGCTGCCCCTATACGCGACAGAGATGATGCAATTATTGGAGCAGTTTTAGTATTTCATGATGTCAGTTATAAACGAAATCATATGAAAGAACTGGCCCATCAGGCACATCATGATGCCTTAACTGGGCTCCCTAACCGGCTCCTGTTCAACGAGCATTTAAAGCAAGCCTTAGCGCGGGTTAAGCGTAAACAGGGTAAGCTAGCGGTCATGTTCTTAGATTTGGACCGTTTTAAACTAATCAATGATACCATGGGGCACAACTTTGGTGATCAACTTCTTAATAATGTCGCAGAGCGAATTCGTCAAACCTTGCGTGAAGGAGATACAGTCGCAAGGCAGGGCGGGGATGAATTCTTAGTTTTACTTCCTGAGATAAGAGATGAGCTAGAAGCGGCCTCAGTGTCAGAACGGATTTTAGAGGTCTTTGCCCAACCTGTGACAATAGAGGGCAATGAAATTTACATAAACACTAGTATTGGGATCAGTCTTTATCCAGACGATGGTAATGATCCGGAGACCTTGGTGAAGCAGGCGGATACGGCGATGTACTATGCTAAGGAGAAGGGACGGAATAATTGCCAGTTTTTTACAGAAGGTCTTAATATTAAAGCCAATCAACGGCTCTCGACGGAAAACAGTCTCCGTAAAGCCTTAGTACGTGGGGAATTTGTCCTACATTATCAGCCCCAGGTCGATTTTGAAAGCGGATTGATTGTGGGACTAGAAGCCCTCATTCGATGGAACTCGGTTGGATTGGGACTCGTTTCTCCGGCGGCATTTATTCCTATTGCAGAGGAAACAGGCCTGATTGTACCAATCGGAGAATGGGTATTACGTACCGCCTGTGCCCAAAATAAGAGCTGGCAAGAACAAGGGTTTGAGCCTTTGCGTATGGCAGTCAACATATCTGCTCGGCAATTTCAAGAACCCATTTTTTTAAAGTTAGTTGAGCGAATTCTGAAGGAGACAGAATTAGATCCACAATGGCTGGAACTTGAGATTACGGAAAGCATGGCTATGGAAAAAGGTGAAACCTCGCTCGAAATGTTGAGTGCCATTAAAGAGTTAGGTGTGCGAATTTCTATTGACGATTTCGGAAAGGGTTTTTCCTCACTTAATTATTTGAGTCGCATGCCGATTGATACCTTGAAAATAGATCAATCCTTTATTGAGGATATTAGCAAAGGAGAAAATGGGGAGGAAGTTGTCATGGCTATAATCCAGCTTGCCAAAAACCTTCACTTGAAAGTGATCGCTGAAGGGGTGGAAACAAAAACGCAATGCTCCTTTCTCAAAGACAAGCTGTGTGATGAAATGCAGGGGTTCTTCTTTAGTAAGGCAGTTCCCTCGCAAGAAGCCGAAATGTTGTTTGTTCGGCCTACCAAATAAGTAAAATACAAGTCTTCTTTTAAGCCGGGTACATGAGTTGTCATGTGCCCGGCTTTCCTAGTTTGGGGACATTGCACGCTCACACACATTGCGTTCACTTTGCAATGTCCCCTTAGTCAGAAACTTCCTCGCCTTTCACAAAGGAATTATGTCTAAAACTAAAGACATGGACATACCTTCTATCAAGGGGGGCAATGACGTGTCGCTACATTACACTCTATCTGTCGTTCAGCCCAAAGTGACGTCAAATTTACAGAAAGTCATGATTCCTCTAAGGGAGGGGAGCTTTCCAGAGCTTAATAAGAGTGCGGCTTTATGGTTGGATATGGTTAGATGGTTTGGGGATGATATCCGTTCAATTTTAGTCAGACTTAAGGGGGTAGCATTTCACGAGATCGAAGAGCTGCGTTTGCGAATAGGGCAACCACTCTTGATTCGGACGTTAGATAAGGACCTATTTATAAACCAGATAGGTGAGGTAACCAGTCCAAATAAGGCTTACTTCATAAAAAACGAAGATCTGGCCTGTTCTTTAGAACGGATGACCCATAGCTCAGTTTACGCAGCCGAAGAGGATCTTAAACAGGGTTTCATAACCCTTCCCGGAGGGAATCGAGTGGGTATAACGGGTGAGGTAGTTCTGCAGCATGGTCAAATTCAAACAATGAAGCACATTTCTTCCTTAAATATTCGTATTGCTCGGGATATTCCAGGGCGAAGCCTGAAAATTCTGCCTTTGCTATTAAATGAAAATGGTACCGTTCGTCATACGCTTTTGATTTCCCCCCCCCGTGCCGGTAAAACAACTCTCTTAAGGGATCTTATTCGTTCAATCAGTAACGGAGTTCCTCAATTAGGGTTAAGGGGTCAGACAGTTGGAGTTGTAGATGAACGTGGGGAACTTGCTGGGATGTGGCAAGGGGTGCCGACCTACGACTTGGGATATCGGACGGACGTTTTGGATGGTTGCCCGAAAGCTAGTGGGATGAGCATGATGGTTCGTTCCATGTCCCCTCAAGTGTTGGCAATGGATGAGCTTGGTCATACCGACGATGTCACAGCCATAGCGGATGCCTTGCGTACAGGAGTGCAGATTCTTAGTACTGCTCACGCAAGCTCTTACGAAGAAGCGCGGAACAGGCCAGTGATAACTCATTTGTTGGATCAAGGAGTGTTTGAACGTTTGGTCGTGTTAAGCAGGCAACATGGACCGGGAACGATAGAAGGAGTTTATGATCTTAGAACAGGGAGGAGCCTGTGATGCTTGTACTTGGATGTATAGTACTCATTGCTGGGTGTGGTTGTTTGGGGCTTTGGATGGCCTATCGAATTCGGCGACGACCCCTAGAATTACGAGAATGTTCAATGGCCTTGGCACTATTAGACACAGAAATTGTTTGGGGCTCAACCCCTTTGCCTGAAGCATTCTGCATCGTGAAAGAACGAACAGATACACCTTGGCAAGGGTTTTTTGCAGAACTTCAGGAACGATTGCAGCGGGGTGAGCCTGCAAGCACAGCCTGGAAAGAGACGGTGATAACTCGGAATGCCTATTTTTGTTTAAAACCGGAAGACTGGCATGTGATCAGTGATGTGGGTAAAGGATTAGGACGGTCTGATCGGACGGAGCAGCATAAACAAATCGAACTTGTCCAACGGCAACTTATTTTGATGAAGGAACAAGCGGAAATCTGGTCTGGCAAACAAGCAAAAATGTGGTCATATTTAGGTTTTCTTTGTGGAATTACAGGAGTTCTAATATTGATTTAACCAGAGAGGAGTCGGGGCAATGAGCTTTAACTTAATCATTACAGTCGCTGGAATTGGTATTTTGGTCGGAGTATTAGCATCTGTACTCAATCAATCCGGGCGCAGTGAAATGGCTCAGGGTGTTACAATTATGGGCGTCATAGTGGTCCTCTATATTGTAGTACAGTCTATAGCGGAATTATTTACTCTGGTTAAGAGTGTTTTTAACCTATATTAGGGGGCTAAAGCGTGGAGATATGGCAAATCGTGGGACTAGCCCTAATCGTAACAATTTTCAGTGTCCTTCTCAAGCAGATCCGACCAGAAATCGCCTTGCAACTTACGATTCTAGCGGGAGCATCGATCTTTATTCTCATTCTGAGCAAAATCAGAGTTGTTGTTGATTTACTTCAAACTCTTGCAGACCAAGCAAATATTAGTTCCTATTATTTACTCATCATCTTAAAAATTGTGGGTGTCGCCTATCTCGCTGAGTTTGGTGCTCAAATTTGCCGTGATGCGGGAGAAAACGCCTTAGCAACAAAGATCGAACTTGCCGCAAAAGTCGGGGTTATTATCTTAGCAATTCCTATCATTGTAGCCATTACAGAGTCACTGGTACGACTCGTTCCGTGAGGTGATGTATTTGCAGCGATTCATCGTCAGTTTAATGTTGTTAGTTTTCTTCTTCGGTGGGACAACTCCTCCTGTTTTAGCTGAGGAAGTGGCTCCTCAATCACTAGAAAAGGTAGAACTTTTGCAAGAGGTCGATTTGAGCCAAATGCGTAGTTTCCTGGAGCAATTAGATAGCGATGTTCAGAAGGCAATGCCGGGCTTTTCCTTAGTTCGCACGTTTGAGGATCTAAAGAGCGGAAAGCTTAGCCTGAAACCGGAAGACTTAGGGAAGACTTTACTGTCGGTATTAGGTCATCAGATATTGGGGACGGCACCCTTGATTGGGAAACTACTCATCTTAGCTGTACTAGGTGCCGTACTGGGACAACTTCAAGTAGCTTTTGGTGGAAGCGTCGGTAAAACTGCTCAAGTCATGACTTATCTAGTCCTCCTAAGCTTAGCTATAACTTCATTCAGAGAGTCTTTAAATATCGCCACGGGAGCAATTGATCAAATGGTAGGTCTGATGCAAACCATGTTTCCGGTTATTCTGACCTTATTAATTACGATGGGAAATCTGACCAGTGCAGCACTATTTAAACCCCTGATTATGGGCAGTTTAACAGTGTTAGCAACAATTATCAAAACAGTTATTTTACCGCTTTTTTTTCTAGCCGCGGTGCTCAAGCTTTTTAATCATATCTCCGAACAATTTAAGCTTAGTAAGCTGGCTGGACTGTTTGAATTCGCTGGTAAGCTTTCCTTGGGAGTAATTATGACCGTGTTTATCGGAGTCATGACGGTTCAAGGGGTGACGGGAGGGGTTGCAGATAGCGTTGTTTTTCGTACGGCCAAGTATTCTGCTGATCTTATTCCCGTTGTTGGCAAGTTTTTTAAAGATGCTGTTGAACTTGTGATCACCTCAGGTTTACTTCTGAAGAATGCGGTCGGTATCGTTGCCTTACTCGCAATCGTAATTATTTGCTTGGGACCTTTGATCAAAATACTAGCTATGATTCTAGTTTTTCGCATTTCTGCTGCCCTCATTGAGCCTCTCGGTGAAAAGTCCCTTGCGGATAGTCTCCAAGACATGTCCAAAAGTTTGATTTTCATTTTAGTTACTGTTGCTTCAGTAGCGATTATGTTTTTTATGGCCGTCGCCGTGGCCGTAGGGACGGGAACCTTTTCAGTGATGTTGCACTAAGGAGGAGAGTGCCGTGCAGACGTTACAAACACTCGTACGCAATTTGGCGCTAATTTTGTTGTTGGCTACCTTTCTAGAGATGCTTCTACCCAATAAATCGATGCGCGGGTTTGTTCAGATGGTAATGGGATTATTTGTGATCTCAGCGGTTCTTACTCCAATTACCACAATTCTACATACTCCATTGTCCATGGATATTCCAGCTTGGACCGCTACAATCCCTCAGGATTTACCGGCTATTGCAGTCGAAGGGCAAGGGGCTAAAATTGGAGGGGATGCTGTTCAGGAACAATATCGCAAGATTCTAATAAATCAGATAAAGGCACTTGCGTTAGGTACTCCAGGGGTTGGAGATGCAGAAGTCGATGTTAAATTTGACGAGGGAGCAGGTGGTTTAATCGATCAGCCTAGAATTGCTGAGGTAAATGTCTTGTTGACGTCTGCCCAAGAAACTATTGAATCAGTACAACCCATTATTATCGGAAAATCACAGAATACTGTGGCAACAAAATTTTCAAAGGCCGAAGAGGTGAGAGAACGAATTGCCACATTCATGAGTTTGGATAAAGAGAAAATTTACATTCAAGAAACTTAGAAGTATCAGTGGATAAAACTTGGAAGGAGGTAAATCGATGGATTGGATGAAAAAGATTTCGTCGGATAAAATGTTGGTAGGATTAGTGTCTCTCGTAGCGGTAGGGATGTCCTTTATTTATCTTGGGAAGGGACCAATTGACCTTGCTAAGAGCACACAAACAAAACCGGCATTAACAACTGTTACTAGTCCGAGTACTAAAATTGGTGTTTTAGAAAAAGAATTAGAGAGCAAACTTCAAGCCAATATTTTGATGATGGAAGGGGTTGGCAAGGTACAAGTCTCGGTAAACTTTTTGACGGGGCTTAAAAACGAGTATGTGCGTAATAACAATGTCACTAAAAGAACGAATAAAGAAACTGATAAGACTGGTGGAACTCGTGAAACTACGGAAATTACAGAAAATCACCAAGTGGTCATGCCAAGTGGTTCCTCCCAACCGGTAATCGTGATGGAGGATCGTCCGGAGATTGGGGGGGTTTTAGTGATCGCAGAGGGTGCACGAGATCCAAAAGTGAGAGAAGGAATTCATACGGCAGTGCAAACCCTTTTGAATATTCCTAGCGCTAGAATTACTGTTGTACCCATGGGTGGCGCATAATGTTTAAGCACATAAGTTGGCCAGTCTTTTTGATTGTTGGGCAAAAATCCTGGTTAGGGTTAGTTAGCTTTGTGGGATTGGCGGTCGTTCTAGGGACATTAGGGGTGTGGTTGATGACCGCCGAACCATATGCCTATATTCCGGTTCAAGCAAGTTTGCCTGTAAATGCTCAAATGGAGGATCCTTCAATTCAGTTTGAATTTGAAACTGTCAAGCCAAATAACTTGGGGGGGAACTATTTCGTAAATTATCGCTTAAAACGAGAACAGCTTCGTCAGGAGACGAAAGCAATGCTTTCTAAGTTGCTTGACTCGACGGTAGAAAAGAGTCAAGCGCAAGCCCAAGAAAAATGGCTAGAACTTAGTTCAAAAATTCAAAGAGAAGAAGAAATAGAGAATTTGCTTAGGATAAAAGGGTTTCAAGATGCTGTAGCAGATGTTTTTTCGGAACATGTCACCGTGATTGTATATGCTTCAGTTTTAACTCCCCATGAAGTAAGTCTTATTCAAGATAATGTAGTTAGAGTAACCAACATTCGATTAGATAGGATTACAATATTTGCTAAAAAATAAGTGGCAAAGTATAAATGTTCTAGATTGTTGTGCAGGAAAAAGACGGTATCAGAGCGAATAAATGCAAAGATAGGACGAAAGTCCCAGATGAGAGGATGAGAGACACCGAAAATGAGCAAAATTCTTATTGCTGATGATGCGAGTTTCATGCGTCTGATGATTAGTCAGATTCTTGCTCGGCAGGGTCTAACAAACATCATAGTGGCTGAAAATGGGCGGCAGGCCGTGGAACAATACGAGTCCAATAAACCTGACCTAACGCTCCTGGATATTACTATGCCAGAACTTGATGGATTGGCCGCTCTTACGGAAATCCTGAGGATTAACCCATTGGCAAAAGTAGTTATCTGTAGCGCAGTCGCCAATGAGAATATTGTTATAGAAGCTTTAAGATTGGGTGCAGTAGATTTTGTGGCTAAACCGTTTCGACCTGTTGAACTGTTGCGCACGGTCCTTAAACAGTTGAACGTAGTCAGGTCCTAGGTCATTGTATAGAAAACATGGGTAGCGCCAAGCTTCAGGCGCGGCGGTAGCCATAGATGTACTAATATGCGTTGGCAACGGATGGACAAGTGTCCCTTTTGCCAAGATTCGAACAAGGATGTCTGAGGTTAGTATACCGCCATGGGTGGCAAGGTGTCGTGATAGCGAGAAGGCTCCAGAAAGTAATAATTCTTGACTAGTATAAACCAAGCTGTAGCCTTCATGATTGGCGACAGCTTATTAATTTTCCGTAAAGAAGACCAAAGTAAGTCTTAAACTTGAATATGCCCGAGAGGTTATATTGTATACTTTCACTGGTTTCGTTGAAAAAGGCAAGATACCCCCATATAATAATACATGAGTGAATCCTTTCCATAACGAAAAGGATTCATATTGTTGAGTTTTGAAGAATGGGGATATTTATAGAAGAGAGGGGTGAACGGCAGTGAAACCAGTTAAGATTACGGATACGACTTTAAGGGATGCTCACCAAAGCCTTTGGGCAACTCGGATGCGTACAGAAGATATGCTGCCGATCCTAACAGAACTGGATGACGTAGGATTTTTCTCGCTGGAAGTATGGGGAGGAGCCACCTTTGATGTGTGTTTGCGTTTCTTAGGTGAGGATCCCTGGGAACGTTTGAGACAGATTAAAAGTCGGGTCAAAAAGACACCGTTGCAAATGTTACTTAGAGCCCAGTCTTTGGTCGGATATCAACATTACCCGGATGATGTAGTTCGGGAATTTGTGACACTGAGTGTTAAAAACGGAATTGATATTATTCGTATTTTTGATTCTCTAAACGATGTTCGAAATATGGTTGTTCCCATGGATGCAGCCAAAAAGGCAGGAGCCCATGTTCAGGCGTCGGTAGTTTATACAATTAGCCCTGTCCATACGACAAAACATTACTTGGAAACAGCCACAGCACTGGCTGAACTCGGTGCGGATTCCCTCTGTATCAAAGATATGGCTGGATTGCTTACTCCGATCAAGGCCTATGAATTGATTTCGTTATTAAAAAAAGAGTTAGGGATTATGATTCATTTGCATAGTCATTATATTGGCGGAATGGCTGTCGGAACGTACATAAAGGCAGTTGAAGCAGGGGCGGATGTGGTAGATACCGCCAGTGTTCCATTAGCTTTTGGCGCAAGTCAACCTCCCGTCGAAACAGTGGTTCGGGCGTTTCAAGAAACCGAAGCTGATTCAGGTTTAAGCCTGCGCAAACTATTCCATATTGCAAAGTATTTTGAAGCACTGCGTAAAAGCCGTGGCTTCGAACGTGGTATCACACGGATTTCAGATATGAGAGTGTTTGAACATCAGGTTCCTGGAGGGATGATCTCCAATTTGGTATCTCAACTGGAAGAACAAGGAGCATTAGAACGCATACATGATGTCTTAGAGGAGATTCCGAAGGTACGTGCAGAATTAGGATATCCGCCGTTGGTGACTCCTACTAGTCAAATTGTAGGGACACAAGCCGTATTAAATGTCCTAAGCAGGGCAAGATATAAATTAGTCCCAGGCGAAGTAAAGGCCTATGTGCGCGGGTTATATGGTCGTCCCCCTGCTCCAATAAACTCCGAAATCCAGAAGAAAATAATTGGAGATGAAGAGCCGTTGACTGTTCGTCCGGCAGATGTTCTAGAACCTGGCATGGCTAAAGCAAAACGAGATAGCCTTGAGTTAGCTCAATCTGCTGAAGATGTCGTAAGCTATGCTCTTTTTCCTCAAATAGCGAAAAAGTTTTTTGAGGAGCGGGAACTTGGAGTTATATCAAGAGAGGAAACCAAACAGGTAACGGGGGAAAAGGATTCAAAAGATACAAAGGATGCAAGTACTTCACTGTTTTCTAAGGAGGATTCAAAATTGAATTTACAAGAAATCAAAGAACTGATCCAGATTATAGATGAAACTGAAATTAGTGAGTTAAGTCTTGAAAGCGATGGGGTAAAAATAGCTATTCGCAAAGGACCTGCAGTTGGAGGTGTTCCAGTTACTGCAGTTGCACGTCGAGAAGAGAGCCTGATGGTTACTGCTGACGCGCCTGCTCAATCCATTCCAAGTGTTGAGGCTTCAATCAAAGCCCCAGAACCTATTGTTAATGAAAATTCAGAAATAATTTCATCTCCCATGGTAGGGACGTTCTACAGTTCCCAATCTCCTGAGGCAGCTCCTTATGTTAAAGTAGGTCAGCATATCAAAGTGGGTCAACCCGTTTGCATTGTTGAGGCTATGAAACTCATGAACGAAATCGAGTCAGAAATCGAGGGAAAAGTTAGCCAAATTCTTGTAGAGAACGGTCAGCCTGTTGAATATGGACAACCGTTGTTCGTCATTGAAAAATAAGGAGAAAAAGAGCATGTTTAAGAAAATCCTGATCGCGAATCGTGGAGAAATTGCCTTGCGCATTATTCGAGCATGTCGTGAGCTTGATATTGAGACTGTCGCTGTTTTTTCTGAGGGAGATCGGGAAGCGTTGCACGTAAAGGCAGCGGACGAAGCGGTCTGCATCGGTCCCGTGGCAAGTGCCAGGAGTTATCTTAATATTCCCAACATAATCAGTGCAGCAGAATTAACCGGCGTTGATGCAATTCATCCGGGATACGGTTTCTTATCTGAAAATGCCCGATTCTCAGAGATATGTGAATCTTGCAAAATTTCATTCATTGGTCCATCTCCTCAAGTTATTGAAACTATGGGAGATAAGGCTATGGCTAGGAAAACAATGATTGAAAATGGAGTTCCTGTAGTCCCTGGCTCGAAAGATGTTATCACAGATGAAAAAACAGCTGGGATAGTTGCCCATGAAATTGGTTATCCCGTATTAATCAAAGCTTCAGCAGGTGGTGGAGGCAAAGGAATGCGGGTTGCTCAAAATGCAAAAGAATTGAGCAAGGCGATTCAAGCCGCTCAAAGCGAAGCCCAGGCTTCCTTTGGCAATGCTGAGGTTTACCTAGAGAAATACGTTGAGGAGCCTAGACACATAGAGTTTCAAATATTAGGAGACAACTATGGTAATATAGTCCATTTGGGGGAACGAGACTGTTCCTTGCAACGCCGTCACCAAAAACTATTAGAAGAATCCCCATCGAGTGCCATAACTCCAGAGTTGAGAGCAAAAATGGGTGCTGTAGCGGTCCAAGCGTCCAAGTCTGCAAACTATTCAAATGCTGGAACGATAGAGTTTTTATTGGACCGTCACGGAAACTTCTATTTTATTGAAATGAACACACGCATACAGGTTGAGCATCCGGTTACAGAAATGGTAACGGGACTTGACTTAGTGAAAGAGCAAATTCGTTTAGCAGCGGGAGAACCGCTGGGCTATACTCAAGAAGATATTCAACCTCGGGGTTGGGCAATTGAGTGTAGAATTAACGCGGAAGATCCAGATAAGAACTTCATGCCTTCACCAGGGTTAATCAATATCTACCATGCTCCGGGTGGACCAGGTGTACGGGTTGATAGCGCGGTTTACCAAGGGTATACAGTTTCCCCTTATTACGACTCTATGGTTGGGAAATTGATTGTATGGGGAGCCACTAGGCAGGAGGCTATTGCCCGCATGAAGCGAGCCCTTGAGGAATTTGTTATTGAAGGAATTCATACGACGATCCCTTTTCATTTAAAAGTATTGGACAATGCTTTCTATCAACGGGGTGAAGTATATACAAACTTTATTCAGCGCCGTATCCTAGGGGAGTGAATTCGAGGTTCGATATTCGAAGTTCGTGGTACGAACTACTAATATCGAATAACCTTTGCTAGATCAGCCTTTATTTGGTATAATGTCATTTGTAGATAATGGAAACTTATAATAGATGGAGTGTTTAACTCCATCTTTTTATAAGTTTGAACTCTAGTAAAAAGTGCGATATATGTGCTTGATGCAATGTGCGAAGTTCAATATTCGAACCACGAACATCGAACTTTGAATAGGAGGGTGACGACATGGAAAGTTTCGGAACAAATAATTCCCTGGGGTCTATTCGAATTGCTGATGAAGTTGTGGAAGTCATTGCCGGATTAGCTGCTTCTGATGTGGAGGGTGTAGTGGGCATGAGCGGGGGCATAGTGGGAGATCTTGCGCACATGTTAGGGAGAAATAAGAACCTCTCCAAAGGGGTTAAGGTGGAAGTTGGCGAACATGAGGTAGCCGTAGACTTATTTATTGTTGTGGATTATGGTATATCAATTCCCGAAGTGGCTTTTAGTGTGCAGGAAGCTGTCAAAGAAGCCATCGAAAGTATGACGGGTCTCAAAGTTGTAGAAGCAAATGTTCATGTACAAGGAGTTAATTTTAAACCGTTACCGGAAACTAAAGATAAAGATGAAGATTTCCGCATGAAGTAAAGAAGAATGCCCCCCCTGGAAATGCCAGGGGGGGTTTCTGAAAGAAGGGACGCCGATGTTGGCTTATACTTTAGGATTCCTTCTGATCCTAGGGGCGCTTTGGATATTAGCCATAGCCACAGGATGGGGGCTTCCTTATGACCTGATTACTCAAGGGCTTAACTGGTTAAGAGCGAACCCCTGGGAAAGTATCATTGTGGCTGGAGTTTTACTCTTGCTAGGATTGCTATTGTTTATTCGACCTCGTGCAAGTACGGACTCTTCATTTCGAACGTCTTCAAAAGGCGGGGCCGTTCGGATTTCTCAGGATGCTTTGCAGGAGATTATCACTCGCAGTGCCAAGGCTCTGCCGGGTGTGTTGCAAGTAAAATCAATCCTTAGACAGCGTGAAGCTGGCCTTGAGATTATAGTGTTATGTCAGTTTGAACAGGGTGTTTTGATACCTCAAATATCCGGGGAAATTTTGACGAAGGTCAAAGAGGATGTCGAACTCTATACTGGAATTATTGTGGCAGAGGTGAAAGTGCTGGTGCGTCGTTTAGAAAAGGTCCGTTCGGCACGCGTCCGATGAATGGGTTCTGGTCGAGAGTTGGAGAGAAGATTTCACATTTTTTATTTTGGGCATTGGACAGTCATCCGGGTAAACTTTTCGGAACATCAATAGGGTTTTTGCTAGGTTTACTATTGGTGACTCTTGGCTTTTGGCGAACGTTGGTATTGGCCTTATTTGCAGTGCTAGGATTTATTCTAGGGAAGCGCCAAGATGATCATAAAGATATTTTAAAATGGTTAGAAAGACATTTCGACAAGTTTTAGGGCTGGAATTGGTTTTAAAACTATACTTAACTTAGGGAGGAATTTTCTTGAGTCGAAGATTAGCCCGTGAAACGGCATTACAAGTGCTTTTTCAAAGGGACCTGACGAAAGAACCATTGAATGTAGCAGAAGAAGTTCAACGTTGGGCTAAAGAATTTGTCGTCCCCGAGCCCAGTAGAGACTTTGCTCAGGAACTTGTTAATGGTACCATAGCCCATCAGAATGAGATTGATCAAACGATTGCTTCATTTGCTCAAGACTGGACTATTAGTCGTATGGCCAATGTTGATCGGAATGTGATGCGGTTAGCTACGTATGAGATTCTTTTCCGCTCAGATATTCCCGGTCGAGTAAGTCTTAACGAAGCAATCGAATTAGCAAAGCGATTCGGAGGAGAGGAGTCTGCAAAATTTGTTAATGGTATTTTAGATCGGATTGTGGATAGTGCTATGAAAGCAGAGAAAAAGGGTTGTGAGAGCGTTTTGCAAGTTAAACCGCACTCCGATTGATAAATGATTAATCTAATATTTTATTTAAAATTGAAGGAAAATGGATAAAGATATCGAATTAAATATATTGTAGAAACATTATTTGACATTGAAGAAGAGACAAATGTCCCACTGGACGTCAATGCACCGTGGTCGTAAAAGTGGAGCCAGGGCAATTTGCGCGAGTGTCTTGAAAATAGACCTATAAGCGCCCAGAATCAAGTCATTGTTTTGAGTTAGTCTCTTTACTAGACCATATTATACTAGACTAGATTAGACTAGACTAGTATAATATAGTCTAGTCAGACTCCCATGCCGCTACGCGGTACCACTTATGAATTAAAATGGGTTATGTTTAATGTAAAATAATTGGTTGGTTTCAAATCATTTAAAGGGTGTAACATTTAAAGGAGTGATAATTAGTGTCTTGCGAATGTGAAAAAAAGCTCGAAGCAGAATTTAGTACAGATAGTGTTGATATGACCCTATTGGACGAGGTGATTAACAAGTTTCACCGTGAAAAAGGTAACCTTATTAGTGTGTTACAGGATGCACAAGAGGCATATGGATACCTTCCACTCGATGTTTTAAGGGCGATCGCGGATAGGACAAGCAGTAAAAGAGCTAGGGTGTATGGTATTGCAACGTTCTATTCACAATTCAGAATGAAACCTCGAGGAAAGTATATGATTCTTACTTGTCAAGGAACAGCTTGTCATGTCAATGGTTCTAATGCAGTTGCTGAAGCTCTTTGTGAAGAATTAGGCATCAATATTGGGGAGTCCACTAGTGATTGGATGTTCTCGATTGAGGAAGTTGCCTGTCTTGGATGTTGCAGTCTTGCCCCTGTAATTATGATCAATGATGACACGTATGGAAATTTGACTCCCAAGAGCGCAAAGAAAGTTATTAAAGATATTTACGCTTTAGAAAAGGGGGATGCTGTTTAATGAAGATTAGAATTGGATTTGGTAGCTGTGGTATTGCTGCAGGAGCCAAAAAGATTACAGAAAAATTCGGACAAATACTTGCAGATAAGAGCTTGGATATTGATGTTTCGATTACGGGTTGCATAGGAATGTGTTTTCATGAACCGATCGTTGACATTACGGATGATAAGGGTGATGTCTACACGTATGCAAATGTCACGCCAACTATGGTTGAAGAAATAGTAGAACAACATGTTATTAATGGGGAACCAATTTATAAAAATATTGTATCAACAACTCAAGATCCATATCCCCAGTTGAAAAATCAAGTTAGAATTGTCCTAAAAAATTGTGGAATAATAAATCCTGAAAAGATTGAAGATTATACTGACAACGATGGTTATAAAGCCCTTCAAAAAGTTGTCAATGAAATGACTCCAGAAGGGGTTATTGAAGAAATTAAAGTTTCAGGACTAAGAGGTAGAGGAGGAGCAGGTTTCCCAACTTGGTTTAAATGGGATGCTGCTAGAAAGTCCCCAGGAGCAGAGAAATATGTCGTTTGTAATGCTGATGAGGGCGATCCTGGTGCGTTTATGGACAGAAGTGTTCTTGAGGGAGATCCTCATGCTGTCCTTGAAGGTATGATCATAGCTGGTTTTTCTATGAATGCAAATTACGGCTTTATTTATTGTCGTGCTGAATATCCATTAGCTATAGAGCGGCTTAATGTTGCGATTAAACAGGCCAGAGAGAAAAACTATCTGGGCAAGAATATACTTGGTTCAGGCTTTGACTTTGATATTGTGATTAAGACTGGGGCAGGAGCCTTTGTTTGTGGTGAAGAAACAGCTTTAATCGCTTCCCTAGAAGGGGAACGAGGAATGCCAAGGCTAAAACCACCGTTTCCAGCTCAATCGGGGTACTTTGGTAAACCAACAAATATTAACAACGTCGAAACCTTTGCTAATGTTCCTTGGATATTTAATAATGGAGGAGCGGCATTTGCTGCTTATGGCACCAAGACCAGTAAGGGAACTAAGGTATTTGCACTGGCAGGCAAAATCAAAAATGGTGGACTTGTCGAAGTGCCAATGGGTATGACTTTAAGAGAAGTTATCTATGGCATCGGCGGCGGAATTAAGAATGATAAAGAATTTAAAGCCGTTCAAATGGGTGGTCCCTCTGGAGGATGTATACCACGTGCACTGCTTGACACACCTGTAGATTATGAATCAATTAATCAGACCGGTGCCATTGTGGGATCAGGTGGTATGGTCGTCATGGATGAAGAAACCTGCATGGTTGATATGGCGAGATTCTTCCTTGACTTCACCTGTAAAGAATCCTGTGGCAAATGCACTTACTGTAGAATCGGAACTAAGAGAATGCTTGAGTCCCTTGAAAAAATATGCCAAGGCGAAGGAACCATGGAGGATCTTAATCTTCTTCAGAAATTATGTACGAATATTATCGCTGGATCACTTTGTGGACTAGGACAAACTGCACCCAATCCGGTTCTTACAACCATTCGATATTTTAAGGATGAATATCTTGCTCATATTGTAGACAAAAAGTGTCCGGCTAAGCAGTGTAAGCCTCTATTAACTTATACGATTCTCCCAGAAACTTGTACTGGGTGTACTTTATGTTCACGTAAATGTCCGACAGGAGCTATAGCGGGTGAACTGAAAAAGCCTCATCAAATCGATCAAGAAAAGTGTATCAAATGTGGTAACTGCGCAACTGTATGTAAATTTAAGGCTATTTCAGTAGAATAGGAAGGGATGTGACATTGGTGGATATGATAAGAGTTAATATAAATTCTCGAGAATTAACGGCTCATGCAGGGGAAACCATTTTAACGATTGCGCTTGCTAATGGAATTGAAATTCCAAACCTCTGTTATGATAATCGGATGAAAGTCTACGCTGGTTGTGGTGTTTGTGTAGTAGAGGTAGAAGGAAGCCCAAAACTACAAAGGGCATGTTCAACGCCCGCCGTTGATGGCATGATCATAAAAACCGAAACAGAAAGAACAATAGCCGCTAGAGAAGTAGCCTTTGAATTAATGGCCTCGGATCACAGAGGAGATTGTAGACCTCCCTGTGTCACTGCGTGCCCTGCCCATACAGATTGTCAGGGATATGTTGGCTTAATTGCTAATGGTCAGTATGATGAGGCAATCAAGCTTACAAAAGATATTCTGGCATTACCAGCTAGTATCGGAAGAATATGCCCACATCCTTGTGAAACGGCATGTCGGCGTCAAAACGTTGAGAGTCCGGTTGCCATTGCGGATCTGAAACGATTCTTGGGTGACATTGATATCAACAACGGAACCTACGTTCCTTCGATGAAGCCAGAATCCGGCAAAAAAGTAGCAATTATTGGGGCAGGTCCAGCAGGCATCAATTGTGCATATTTTCTTGCTAGGGATGGACATAAGGTTGATATATATGAGCAACAACCATTTCCAGGTGGAATGCTGAGATATGGTATCCCAGAATACCGTCTTCCTAAGGAAATTTTAGATGCTGAAATCAATACTCTCACGAAAATGGGTGTAGAGATTAAGTGTAATGTTAAACTTGGTGTGGATGTTAGCATTCTATACCTCAAGAAAAATTATGACGCTGTTTTCGTTGCCATCGGAGCCTGGGAGAGTTCAAAACTTCGCTGTGAGGGAGAAGACATGGAAGGCGTCCTTGGCGGAATAGAGTTCTTAGAAAAAGTGACTAATTCTGAGCCTTTGTATATGGGCAACAAAGTGATCGTGGTTGGTGGTGGTAATACTGCCATGGACGTGGCGAGAACGGCTGTAAGGCTTGGAGCTGAACATGTCCAAGTTATCTATAGAAGAACCAGGGATGAAATGCCTGCGGAAATGATTGAGATTGTTGAAGCAGAGGAAGAGGGCGTTGAATTCACCTTCCTTGTAGCCCCTGTTGAAATTATTGGTGATGGAACACGCGCCAAGGCGATAAGGTGTCAGAAAATGGAGCTTGGTGAACCCGATGCTTCAGGCAGAAGAAGTCCTAAGGCTATTCCAGGCGAGGAAGTAACCTTTGAAGCGGACCTGATCCTATCGGCCATTGGACAGAAAGTCAATGCTAGTAGTATTAAAGAACTTGACGTTGAAAAATGGGGTACCATTGTCGTTAACCCTAACACCTTTGAAACAAATATGGAGGGTGTCTTTGCTGGGGGTGAAGCAGCAACAGGACCTAAGATCGCAATTGCTGCCATAGCTCAAGGAAATAATGCTGCTAAAGTCATTAATGGGTATTTAAATGGCGAAATAGTTCCGATTTCTGAACCTTCCTTCATTGTCCAAAATGACTTAACTGAGCAGGACTTTGCTCACGTCGAAAAACAATCTAGACAACATGCTTCTGTGGTCGATGAGGAAAAGCGAAAGCTTAGCTTCAGCGCAATTTCAGAAACCTTTAGTGAAGAAGAGGCTCTTAAGGAAGCGTCAAAATGTCTTGAGTGCGGATGTCAGGATTATTTTGAATGTAAGCTAATTAACTATATTGGCAAGTATAATATTAATACCACAGCAATGTCAGGAGAAGTTCATAAAAGAGAAGAAAAGCAAAACCATCCATTTATCATCAGAAATCCTGATAAGTGCATTTTATGTGGTCAATGTTTTAGAGCATGTGAAGAACGACTTGGAGTTACTGCTTTGGGACTGGAAGGCAGAGGCTTTGATAGCAAGGTAATTCCTGAGTTCAACCTACCACTTGAGGAAAGTTCGTGTATATCCTGCGGTCAGTGCGTAGATGTATGCCCAACCGGAGCATGTATGGAAATAGCTGCTGTAGCAAAGCAAGTTCCTGTTGAATTTGATAACGTAAATTCCGTCTGTAATTATTGTGGAGTTGGCTGTAACATTATTCTCCAATCCAAAGGGGATCTTGTTTTCAAATCCCTTCCTGATAGAACTAAAGATGAAGGGGTTTTATGTGTCAATGGCAGATTTGGCATAGGCTTTGTTAATGATCAAAGTAGACTTAAAACTCCTCTCGTCCGAAGAAAAGACAGCAGTCTTGAGGTTTCTTTAGAAGAAGCATTAAATCTGACTACAAAAAATCTTCAGTTAGTTCGAGGGCAATATGGCAATGATAGTATTGCGATTCTTGCATCACCTAGATTTACAAATGAAGAAGCGTTTATTCTGAAAAAAGTTGCCGACAAATTAGGGACAGTCTACATTGGCACAATGGCCGAAAAGGATATTTCCGGAACGGAATGCGTTCTTGGGTACAATGCTTCTTCAAACAGCTATGAGGAGCTTTTCAGTACTGATTTGATAGTTACAGTAGGGAATATTTCTGAAAATAACCCTGTTATGGGAGTGAAGATTAAGACTGCTGCCCAGAAAAAAACAAAACTGGTATCCATAAGTAATGGTAAGACGAGAATGGATGAATGTGCTGATGTTTCTCTAATACTTGATAATAGCTTGGACTTCATAAAGTCCTTGATAAAAGCGCTATTTGACGGTGGGTATGTAAACCAAGCTAAGATTGAAAACAGCGCCGTGAATCTTACAAATCTAACTGATTATGTTAAGGATGCGCAGAATTCTGAGGATGCAACTAAGCTTGCCAAAATGTATGGAGATGCTAAAAAGGCAATCTTCGTTATTGATGACAGTATTCTAACAGCAGACGCTATCAAACTATTGGCGGATATTGCAGTGATTACAGGCAAGATAGGTAAGCCACATAGCGGAATTATTCTTATGCGCTCAAACAGCAATTCTCAAGGATTTATCGATCTGGGTGTAAAAGTTCCGGGCAAGCAGATTATTGAGCAAATCAATGCCGGGAAAATAAAAGCGGTACTAATTATTGGTGAAGATCCAGTAGGAACTGACCCAGCGATTGCTGAAGCCTTGAAGAAGCTTGATTTTGTGGTAACACTTGATCTCTTTGAGACGGATACTACCTCTTTGTCCAACATTGTTATTCCTATCGGTAGTTTTGCTGAATCTGAGGGTACCTTTACGAGATCTGACCGAAAGATACAAGCGATTAATTCTGCCATTAGCATTGTAAATCAAAACTCCGTATTTAGTACTTTATCCAAGTTAGGTCAATATCTCGATATTAAGATTGAAAATATCAAGCAAGCAACTGAGATGTTATCCTCTGAAGTACCAGAATACGGTGGTTTATATCTTGCTCAAAGTCCTGATACCGCTATTTATAATCCGAATAGCAGATCAAATCCTTGTGGTATCCAGGTGCTTTATACGGATGGCTATAATAAGGAAGACAAGAAAGCTGTTTTATGTATACCTGAAGGGGATAAAATGTTTGTAGATAAACAAGTTTATGATACTATCCAAAAGAAATTTAATGCGCTTAAAAAAGAATATGGGTTGGATAGGAATTAACGAACTTAAAGACTTCCCTATACTCAGTTATTATGGCAGTAATATCATAGTTAACCGCTATAAACTAAACCAGAGGCCTTAAATCATAGATGTGGTTAATTGAGCTGCAAACAGCTTAACTTGTTTTGCGATATGTCTTAAATCAAAATAAAAGGAGTGTGTCTATTGGCTAAATTATTAGATGGTAAAGCTGTGTCAAAGATTCTTAAGGAAGAAATTCGCGAAGAGATTGCACAGTGGACAGAAAAGGGAGTGCAACCTAAACTTGCGGTGATATTAGTTGGAGATGACCCGGCATCGGTGGTTTATGCGCGTTCCAAGCAGAAGGTCTGTGAGGGTATAGGTATGGCCTTTGAACTCTTCACGATGCCTAGTGCTACACCAGAAGCAGAAATAATGGCAAAGATCGATAGTCTTAATAATGATCAAAATGTTCATGGCATTATGATTGAACTTCCGCTTCCTAAGGGGATTCGGAAGGAAACGGTTATGGCTGCAGTTCGCCCAGATAAGGACGTAGACGGAGTTCATCCTATTAACCGTGGATATATCTTAAGCGGGGAGGAAGGGCTTTTCCCAGCCACCCCACAAAGTTGCATTGAGTTACTTCTGCGCTCAGGTGTTGAAATTGCTGGTAAACATGTCGTCATTGTTGGTCGAGGAGAAACTGTTGGCAAACCCTTAGTTTTCCTGATACTGAAGCATAATGCGACTGTGACGATTTGTCACTCAAGAACTCCTGACTTAGGAGCCTTCACCCGTCAGGCGGATATTCTAATTGCCGCTGTGGGTCGTGCGAAGCTGATCAAAAAGGATATGGTCAAAGTTGGAGCAATTGTCGTCGATGCTGGCATCAATGAAATCCCTGGAGGGATTTGTGGGGATGTTGATTTCGAAGCAGTGCAAGATGTGGCCGAGTTGATTTCTCCAGTACCGGGTGGAGTAGGTTCTCTGACCACTGCCCTAATTATGCGTAATGTTCTTAAAGGGATCGTTCTGCAAGGAGGGGTGCGCTAATGGATATGAACAAAATTTGGGAGTGGACCACAGAAGAATTTTTGACCGTGTCTGCAAGTTCTTCTCCGACACCAGGTGGCGGAAGTGTTTCTGCTTATGTTGGAGCACTTGCAGCCTCAATGACTTGTATGGTGGCTAACCTCACAGTGGGTAAGGAAAAGTATAAAGAGGTGGAACCTCAAGTGAAAGAGATCTTGGCTGAGGCAGAAGCTCTCTTAGGCATGTTAAAGAGCGGATTAAGTCAAGATATCGCTGAATTCTCGAATTTTATGAGTGCCTTAAAATTACCCAAGAGCACCGATGAAGAGAAAGCTGTGCGTACTGAAAAAATGCAAGAAGTCCTAGTGTCTGCTACAGATATTCCGCTCGGAATTTCCCAAAACTGTTTTAGAGTTTTGCAGTTAGCTCAGAAAATCGCACCGATCGGGAACAAAGGAGCGATCAGTGATGTTGGCGTCTCCGCTTACTTAGCGGAGAGTGCTCTGAAATCAGCAATGCTTAGCGTGGATATTAACCTTCCTGGGATTAAAGACGAGGGGTATCAAGAGCGAGTTAAGGCAGAACGAGCTAGACTCTTCGAGCAGGCTGCTATCATTTGTGCTGAGACACTAGCTGTTGTTCAAAGTAGATTGTAGTACTCGAAGCACGAATTTTAAGCAGTTATTTATCGGGTATTGGAAAACGAACCTAGGCTGAAGTTTACTTCGGCCTAGGTTTTCGCTTAACAATTTAATGGGTGTATGTATGATGCTTGAGGTTCGAAATACGTGCATCGTGCATCGACAAAGAAAGGGGAGAGGAAGAATTGTTTCCTTGCCCGTTTTTACATTTCAGGACCCTTTTGCTCTTAGCTTAAAAGACCCATAGACCCAAAAAATAGACACAAAGAACCGTCCCCGTGTCTTTCCTTTCCTACTCCCTTTTCTATATGTTATGATAGCATTGAGGTGAGGTTGTGCCGAAAATATGGACAATTTCTGAGTTGGTAGGCCGAATCGGCCAAGTCCTGCAGGAACGAGTGGAGTTACAAAACTGTTGGATAAGTGGTGAACTCTCGAACTTTAAAAACCACCGTGCTTCAGGACACTGGTATTTTACTCTTAAAGATGAGTCGGCCAGTCTTAAATGTGTTATGTTTAAAAGTCGGTCGGAACGCGTACGCTTCATTCCTTCAGATGGTTTAAAGGTCTTAATTCGTGGAAATATCCGTATGTATGAGCGGGATGGAACCATTCAGCTATACGGAGAAGAGATGGAGCCTAGTGGACTTGGCCAACTGTATTTAGCGTTTGAACAGCTTAAAAAGAAACTTGCCGAGGAAGGGTTATTTGATCCAATACGCAAGAAGAGTATACCTCGTTTACCACGGCGTATTGGAATTGTAACGAGCCCGACGGGAGCAGCGCTTCGGGATATTCTTAATATTATGAAACGTCGGCATCCGGGGATATCATGGGTATTGGCGACTGCTGCGGTTCAGGGAGAAGCGTCGCCGCGTGAAGTTGCTCAAGCGATTGCTCGACTTAATCGCTATGGTGATGTAGATGTAATCATTGTTGGTCGTGGTGGGGGTTCTTTGGAAGAGTTATGGGCCTTTAACACAGAAGTAGTCGCTCGTGCAATCTCGGCATCCGTTATTCCAATTATTTCAGCAGTGGGACATGAAACGGATGTGACTATCTCCGACTATGTAGCAGATTTGCGAGCACCGACCCCTTCTGCAGCTGCAGAACTGGCGGTTCCGATACTATTAGATCTACAACTCCAAGTGGCTCAACTACGAGTTGGCCTTCAGGGTGCTATGGTTACTTTAATTGAGCGAAAACGCCAATATGTTGAAGGGATTGCCAATAAGGGGCCGCTCAAAGACCCTTTCTGGCGTATTTATCAGAGTCGTCAACGCCTTGATTCCCTTCAAATGCGCCTTCAAGAGGGTATGACTAGATTTGTAATCGATAAAAATGGTATACTAAATTTATTAGCCGCTAAGCTCAATTTGCTGAGCCCTTTGGCCATTTTGGGTAGAGGATACTCGCTAACCTACAATGCAGAAGGACTCCTTCTGCGCTCCGTGAGCCAGGTGGAGCTTCATGACCGAATTCGGATTCGTTTAGGAGAGGGAAGTTTATGCTGCCAAGTGTTGGAGAAGGGGGGTTGATCTATGAGTACGGATATATGGACGGCAGACCTTTTTGAGCAAGAGCAAGATAAGGTAGAGGAGAATGTAGCAGAAGAACCAAAATCCTTAGAAAATGGGCTTCAACATTTGGAAACCATCGTCAAAACACTTGAACAGAAAGATCTTCCCTTAGAAAAAGCCTTAAGCTTATTTAAGGAGGGTGTGGGTCTTGTTCAGTATTGTTCAAAAATATTGGATCAAGCCGAAAAACAAATGGAAATCTTGCTTGAAGGTCCAGATGGAGAATTGCAGATCAAGCCTGCTAGATTTGATGTGGAAGGATGAACGAAAAACGTGTTTAAGGAAACCTTTCAACGCTATCTTACTATGATTGAACAAACCTTGGCCCAATTGCCGTGGGACAAGGGCGTTTTAAATGAGAGCATGCATTATTCTCTTAACGCGGGAGGTAAACGAATTCGACCAGTTTTAGCTTTGGCCTCAGCAGAAGCTGTGAGCGGAAATCCAGAGACCATTTTAGGGGCTGCTGCGGCTTTAGAGCTCATTCATACATACTCATTAATTCATGATGATTTACCAGCGATGGATAATGATGACTATCGAAGGGGAAGATTATCAAATCATAAGGTTTTCGGAGATGCTCAGGCAATTTTGGCTGGAGATGCCTTGTTGACGTATGCCTTCGAACTGCTCGCCGATTCGGAACTTGGTCAGCCTGAAAGACAGCTGCGTATTATTCGCGAGGTTGCAGTGGCTGCCGGAAAAGACGGTATGGTAGGGGGGCAGGTTGCGGATCTAGCTGGAGAAGGAAGAATTCTTTCTTTGAATGAAATTGAGGAGATTCATAAGGCTAAGACAGGTGCCCTATTGACGGTTTCTGCCCGTCTTGGAGGGATTTTAGCGGGAGGTACGGAGGAGCAGGTTAGGGCACTGACCGATTATGCACAAGCCTTAGGATTAGCGTTTCAGATTAAAGACGATATTTTGGACATAGTCGGGGATAGCGAAACTCTCGGTAAACCTACTGGAAGTGATCTTAGGCAGGGCAAGTCGACCTACGTCTCTTTACTGGGACTAGACGGAGCAGGTCATCAATTGCATACCCAAATACTTAAAGCTCAATCTGCCTTGAAGCCATTTAATGAAGGGGCAATCTTTCTCAATGAGCTAGCACTTTATATTGAAGAACGCAAGCATTAAATGAGGTCGTTATTATGTCAATATTTCCAGGGATTTTTCACAATGCAATCCTTATCTCAGCTGTGACCGCTTGGTTCATTGCCCAAATACTAAAGGTCGCAGTCAGTGTATTTTTATCAAGAAAATTTAATATCCAACTTATTTTTAGCTCAGGCGGTTTTCCTAGTTCCCACTCTGCAACAGTGAGTGCTTTGGCCTTGGGAATTGGGAAATACTATGGATGGGATTCGCCTATATTTGCGGTGGCGGCAGTCTTTGGTATGATTGTCCTGTATGATGCTGCCGGAGTAAGGCGGGCTGCAGGGAAACAAGCAGAGGTTCTTAATCGGCTAGTTGAGCGTTTATACCATAGACCTGACATTGATCGAGAACAGTTGAAAGAACTTATTGGACATACCCCCTTGGAGGTCTTCGGGGGCGTGATGGTTGGAATAATTGTTGGGCTTATAATTTAGAATAATATAGAGCAATAAAAACATGGGCACAAATTACGAGGGGGCAAGAAGGATGGGACTACTCGATAAAATTCATGAGCCGAAGGACCTGCGCGCGCTGGATTTAGTCGAACTAAAAACTCTGGGGCAGGAGATTCGGCGAGAAATGATTGAAGTGGTCTCCAAGAATGGAGGACATTTAGCACCGAACCTTGGGGTTGTGGAACTTACCTTGGCGTTACACCGGACATTTGATAGCCCCCACGACAAGATCGTATGGGATGTTGGTCATCAGACCTATGTACATAAGCTCATAACTGGCCGATTAAATCAATTTAAGACAATTCGTCAATATAAGGGATTGTCGGGCTTTCCTAAACGGGGGGAGAGTGTCCATGACAGTTTTGAAACAGGTCACTCCAGTACTTCCATTTCCGCAGCAGTCGGATTTGCCAAAGCCCGAGATGTCCTTCGAGAGGGCCACCATGTAGTGGCTGTGATCGGAGATGGAGCAATGACAGGTGGAATGGCTTATGAAGCATTAAACCATGCCGGACATAGTGAAACAAATATAATTGTGGTCTTAAATGACAATGAAATGTCTATTTCTCCTAATGTAGGTGCCATGTCTAAGTATCTCAATCGATTGAGAACGGACCCACTTTATGATAAGCGAAAAGAGGATCTTGAATATTTATTAAAACGTATTCCAGGGATTGGAACACAAGTAGCTAAGTTGGCGGCTAAAGCCAAAGATAGCTTAAAATACCTGCTTGTTCCGGGATTAATCTTTGAAGAATTGGGTTTCACATATTTGGGACCAATTGATGGACATAATCAAGTCTTGGTTGAACAAGTTTTGGACCAGGCTAAAAATAAGAAGGGACCCGTTCTTGTCCATGTCGTGACATGCAAAGGAAAAGGATACAAACCAGCAGAGAAAAATCCGGATATCTTTCACGGGATTGGTCCGTTTGATCCCAATACCGGGAAGGTGACTAAGAAATCAGCTCCTCCGACTTACACGGCGGTCTTTGGGGAAACTCTTTGTAAGTTAGCTAAAGAAAATCCTAAAATTGTAGCAATCACTGCAGCAATGCCAGGTGGGACTGGTCTTAATGAATTCGCTAGAGAATTTCCAGATCGTTTCTTTGATGTCGGAATTGCAGAACAACATGCCGTAACGTTTGCTGCGGGATTGGCATTCGGAGGGTTGAAACCTGTTGTTGCGATCTATTCTACCTTTTACCAAAGGGCTTATGACCAAGTACTTCACGATGTCTGCTTACAGCAGGCTAATGTTGTGTTAGCGATCGATCGTGCAGGAGTCGTTGGGGATGATGGCCCCACGCATCATGGTGTATTTGACATTTCATTTTTTAGAATTATTCCTAACTTAATCATGATGGCACCTAAAGACGAAAACGAATTACGCCATATGCTTTATACGGCGTTAAAATATCACGGACCCGTTGCGCTCCGTTATCCGAGATCCGTCGGACAGGGCGTGATGTTGGATGAGAAGTTAACAGAAATCCCAATTGGCAAAGCAGAAGTCCTGCGAGATGGTCGGGATGTTACCTTGATTGGACTCGGCCCCATGGTACATATATGCCTTCTTGCAGCTCAGGAATTGAGTCATCATGGTGTAGATGCAGCGGTTATTAACTTGCGCTATATTAATCCACTCGATCGTAAACTTTTGTTACACTATGCGAAGCTTACAAAAAAGATTATTACTATTGAAGACCATTCTCTTAAAGGAGGTATGGGAAGCGCAATTTTAGAATTTTTAGAAGAGGAAGGAATCAATGGCGTGGCAATTGAGCGCTTGGGATATCCTGGATTTGTGGATCAAGGAACGATTCCCCAACTCTTTGCAGCCCATGGATTATCTGCTAAAGGAATAGTGCAAGCAGCTGAACGATTAAGATTGTTTCGCCGCGTCGCGCAATCCTAGGTGGTTCTGCTTATGGACAAAAGGATGGGATAGTGTGGCTAAAGGGAAAGAACGAATTGACTTATTAATCGTTAAAAATGGATTGGCAACCAGTCGTGAAAAAGCGAAAGCAATGGTCATGGCGGGGATCGTGTTTGTCGGGGGACAACGCGTGGATAAACCAGGCGTAGAATTATCTAAAGACGTATTTATTGAATTGAAAGGAGAAATTCTGCCGTTTGTTTCGCGTGGGGGATTAAAACTGGCTAAAGCGCTAGAAGCCTTTCCAATCTCGTTTAAGGACCAGGTTGTTGCAGATATAGGAGCTTCAACAGGTGGCTTTACAGATTGTGCCTTGCAAAACGGCGCAAAACGAGTTTATGCAGTGGATGTAGGGTATGGTCAATTAGACTGGAAACTCCGGACGGATCCCCGAGTAGTCTCGATGGAACGAGTAAATGCCCGTTATCTTGCGAAAGACTCCCTTCCAGAGAAGATAGATTGGGTCGTTTCAGATGTAGCTTTTATCTCAATTACGAAGATATTTCCAGCTATGTTAGCTATTCTGAAACTTGATGGACAAGTATTATCTCTAATTAAGCCTCAATTTGAGGCTGGGCGAGAGTATGTTGGGAAAAAAGGCGTGGTTAAAGATGGAAACGTTCATAAACAGGTTCTAGAGTCTGTCCTAGGTCAGGCAGAGAGTATAGGATTTCAGGTTTTAGGTTTAGACTATTCACCGATTCGTGGCCCAGAGGGAAATATTGAATACTTAGTTTGGTTGGGGTTACAAAATAAACCGGGAATTGATTGGTATACAGAGTTGGAACATGTAGTTCACAACGCTCAGAAAGAGACGGAATAGCAAATGGAAAGAACCGTTGGTTTATGGCGCAATATGAGTAAACCCGAAGCCTTAACGTTGGCTCTCCAAATTGAGGATTGGTTCCGAGCTCGTGGGTGGGTTGTTTTAACAGAGTGGGAGAATATTATTGAACGCAAAGCCAAATTTCTAATATCCTTAGGAGGGGACGGTACCCTTCTTCAAGCAGCTCGAGAAGCTGCCTCGTATGACATCCCCGTGTTAGGTGTTAATTTTGGACGATTAGGGTTCCTGTGTGAAATTGAGCGAGAAGAGGTCTTTAGCGCCTTGGAAAAGATTCTGAATCAAGATTTTGAAATCCAAGAGCGTTTAATGCTGAATGCCGTTGTTAATCGGGACGGTCAGGACAGTATCTCGCAATTAGTCCTGAATGATGTTGTTTTTTCCAGGGAAGGAAAGGATGGAATAATTACTCTTCAAGCAAACCTTTCGGGAGAACCCACCGTAAGTTATCCGGCAGATGGTTTGATTGTTTCCACCCCAACTGGTTCCACAGCCTATTCACTTTCAGCTGGTGGGCCCATCATCAGTCCAAATGTACAAGCGATTTTGCTCACTCCTGTAGCGGCGCATTCTCTGTCTGCTCGTCCTATGCTTGTCTCAGATTTAGAGGAAATTCAGATTTTCTTAGCCAATGGGGAGAAATGCATGGTCACTTTCGATGGTCGTCAAGGTATCGTGATCTATTCAGGACAAACAGTCATTATTAAAACCGCTCCTATAAGGGCGTTGTTGATTCGTTTAGGTACTCGTAGTTTTCCTCAGGTGGTTCGAGAAAAGTTAAGAGATCGTTGGCATGAGTAAGTGCGAGGCACGAGGCGCGATGCGCGATGCGTGAGGCACGAATTAAGGATGGTAAGGCCTGAGGTTCGAGCTTCGAGCTTCGCACTTCGCGTACCGCGAAAGGAGGCTAGTGTATGAAAGCACGTCGCCAGATGAAGGTTCAAGAAATTATTACTAAGGAAATTATTCATACTCAGGAAGATCTTGCAGATAAACTACGCCTTGACGGTTTTGATGTAACACAGGCAACAGTCTCTAGGGATATTAAGGAAATGGGCCTGATTAAAGTCCCAAGTGCCAGTGATGAATACCGCTATGCTGTTCCGACCGAAGCGCATCCGTCTAACTTACAAGATCGCCTAAAGCGTTTGTTGCGAGAAACTATGGTTTCCATTAATGACACAGAAAGTCTTATTGTTATTCGCACTATTCCAGGAAATGCACATGCGTTAGCAGGTGTTATAGATAATAGCAATTGGGAAGAGGTCATTGGCACAGTAGCCGGGGATGACACCTTTCTTTTGGTTATTAAGCCAAAAGAGGCTGTTCAGACTGTACTAGAACGGATTAGTACCTTGCTTGGATAGGAGGTTCATTATGCTAACAGAGTTGCACGTAGAGAATTTTGGCCTTATGGAGACAGTGCGACTAAATTTCGGCTATGGTTTAACCGTGTTTACTGGCGAAACTGGAGCAGGAAAATCAATGCTGATCGACGCGCTAGGGGTTCTCTTAGGTGGACGAGCTAGTACTGATCACATCCGACATGGAGAAGCACGAGCGCGGATCGAAGGAGTTTTCGAAGATCTACCACCTGAGTACTTACTGAGGCTTGAAGCTGCTGGTTACCCAGCTGAAGAGGCTCAATTGTTTCTTTATCGTGAAATAAACTCCTCGGGAAAAAACATTTGTCGTGTTCAGGGTCGGTCGATTCCGTTAACCCTCTATCGTTCACTTTGTGTAGGTCTTGTGGATATTCATGGTCAAATAGAACATCTATCTCTTTTTCGTCCCGAAACACATCAAGGTCTTTTAGATGCCTTGGGAGGACTCTCGGATGATGTTAACTTGGTGAATGAAGCAGTCAAAGCCTATCAGACGATTATCCGCAAAGAGCGGGAGTTGTCTATTTCAGAAGAGGAACGTCAAAAGCGTGAAGTAATCCTTCGTTATCAAATTGAGGAGATCGATGGTGTTAATCCTGTTCCAGGTGAAGAAGAAGAACTCGTCCAGGAAAAGAAACGTTTAAGCAACGCGGAGCGTATTACCAGTTTAGTTTCTGAAGCCTATGGAGCACTTTATGAGGGTTCATCAGGTAAACTCGCGGCGTTTGATATGTTGGGTCAAACACGTAAAGCGCTCCAAGAACTGGTTCGCTTAGATGATGCCTTAAACGTTTATGAGCAAATCGAGTCCATCTACTATGCTGCAGAAGACTTGGCTGAACAAATCAGGGTATACCGAGATAACTTTGAGTTCGAACCGGGAAGGCTGGATCAGATCGAGGAACGGCTTATACAACTCAATAAGCTTCGTAAATATGGGACACTACTTGAAGATGTTTTGGAAAAACGTGCGAGCATGCTTAAGGATTTGGATCAAATCACTCATGTCCAGGAGCAGTTTGAAACAATTCATAATCAAAAGCAGATAACACGCAATGCCTATGATACTGTTGCAAAGCTACTCGGTACTAAACGGAGTGAAGTTGCTAAAGGTATCGAAAAGGGACTAACTTTTGAACTTGCAGATTTGGGTTTAGAGAAAAGCCGATTTGAAGTCCGGTTTATGCCGAATGAGGAACCCACAATGGGTGGAGCAGAAACTGTGGAGTTTTTTTTCTCAGCCAATCTCGGAGAGCCTCCTAAACCTTTGGCGAAAGTCGCTTCCGGAGGGGAGATGTCTCGCTTGATGTTGGCTTTAAAAAGTCTTATGGCAAATGTAGAATCTGTTGGAACGTTCATTTTTGATGAAGTTGACAGCGGGGTTGGAGGTAGAACTATTCATAAAGTCGGTGAAAAACTGGCCAAAATCGCCCAGAATAAACAGGTTTTTTGTATCACACATGCGGCACAAGTCGCCGCATATGCAGAGGTTCACTTTGGCATAGTAAAAGAAGTCAACGACGAAAGGACACGTACGCGGGTCGACTCATTGTCAGATTCTGACCGTGTTGAAGAACTTGCTCGAATGCTTGGGGGCGGAGAAATAGAAATAACACGTAAACATGCTCAGGAATTATGGCAACGATCGCTTCGAAGCACGATGCACCTTGTATAGTTATGGGTGTGGAAAGCGCCTTTGGACGGCAGTGGCACTTGAGATACCACTCGTGCTTAAAGGTTTGGGGCAGTTAAGAAATTTTTGGTTTAAGGGCTTTAAAACTTAGATTTGTTTAAAGATTGCGTAAATTTATTTATGCGGTCTTTTTATTTTGTCTAATTTGCCATTGTTTTAGAGAATATGGAACACTTTTGACAGGATGAAAAAGAAGCAATTTGGATAATTTAACATTAGAATTTCACTAAAAAAACCTTCACTTAACTTATTATATTGACCGCTCTATAACGAGGAAAAAGGGGAGATAAAATGGGGAGAATAGAGTGGAGGATGATAAGAGAGTGAAAAAAAGAAGCGTTTTATTATTAATCAGTCTCTTGTTGTGTACCGTCCTTCAACTGTTAGTTGAATTGCCGCAGCTTCATCAGACTCAATTCAGTCAAATGGAACCTGACCTAAAGGGTATTTGGTCCAATATTATTAAAGTAGAAAAAATCTCCTCTAATCAGATCGTTTCTGTTTCTTCGGGAATGTCTCGTTCTCAGATGTCAGAAAAAATCGAAGTAACCTACAAACTTTTTGGGATTGTTCCGTTAAGATCGAGTGAGGTCGAAGTAATGAGCCCCATGAAATTACTACCCGGTGGTCAATCTATTGGTGTTACCTTACAAACTCAGGGTGTAATGGTAGTGGGACAAGCCCCCGTGGTTGATAAAAATGGTCAAAATATATTTCCTGCGAAGGAAGCTGGAATTGAAGTTGGGGATATTCTCTTAAAAATTGATGACCGAGATGTTCGAACTGATCAAGAAGTGTCTAATGCAATCAATTTAGCAGGAAAGCAAAAAGGAAACGCTAATGTATTATTCAAGCATCATGATCAAATCTTAGAGAAAATAGTACAACCAATTTTTTGTATTGAGACTGGAAGATATCGCATGGGTTTATTTGTTAGAGATGAAGCAGCAGGTGTCGGAACCCTTTCGTTTTTAGATCCGGTTTCTAAACAATATGGAGCACTCGGTCACGTGATCACAGATGCAGATACGAACCAGAAAATTGAAGTCTATAATGGTAAAATCATTGCATCAACAATCTATTCAATTGAAAAAGGAAAACGTGGGCATCCAGGTGAAAAAATCGGTTCTTTTATTCCGAATTCCGTCTTTAGCGGAACTATTGAAAAGAATACCATGACAGGTATTTTTGGTACTATGACTGGACAAGTTGAGAATCCATATTTTAAAGAAGCTATTCCTGTTGGATGGGAATCTGAGATTAAAGTTGGTCCTGCCAAGATTTATACTGTAATTAAAGGGGAAAAAATTGAGGAATTTGCTGTCAATATCGATCGTGTAATGCATAATCGAACGGACAGCAAGAATATGATCGTGAGAGTGACTGATCCAAGGCTCCTGGAAGTAACAGGTGGTATCATACAAGGAATGAGTGGAAGCCCGATTGTTCAAGATGGGAAATTGATTGGAGCAGTAACACATGTTTTTGTTAACGACTCACAGAGGGGATACGGTGTATTCATTCAAAACATGCTAAATGATAGTAATCAACTGGATAAAAAGAAAGCGGCTTAAATTTAGCTTAAAAATAATGCATTTTTTATGAGCAGCTTAAAAAGCTGCTCTATTTTGATAAAAAAAATTATATTTTCCATTGGAAAAAAGAAGGAGTATTTAAAACCATTGTCGAAAATATAAAGTTAACACGGCAGAAATAAGGGGGATCCTGGGAAATGCAAAGGCCTATACGTGTCTTATTAGCAGATGACAACCGAGAATTTGTCGAGGTAGTCAAGGAATATATTGAACGGCAAGAAGATATGAGCCTTGTCGGGGTAGCATATCATGGAAATGAGGCTCTAGAATTGATTTCTCGGGAAGAACCTCATGTAGTGCTATTAGATATTATTATGCCCCATCTTGATGGGTTAGGTGTACTGGAAAGGCTTCAAAATGCACCTCTCAGACCTAAGATCATCATCTTAACTGCCTTTGGGCAGGAGTCAATGACACAACGTGCAGTAAACCTCGGAGCCAATTACTACATCTTAAAACCTTTTGATTTAGACATTTTAGGAAAACGCATTCGTCAATTACAAGATGATTTTTCGAGTTCTTTAAATGTGCCTTCAAATAACAGCTCGGCTTCTATTAGTAATAGTAGTTCAAATTCAAATTCTCAGATTTCCAATGGGATCTTACCACCAACATCTAAAAACCTTGAAGTTGAAGTTACTAGAATGATTCATCAAATGGGTGTACCCGCGCATGTCAAAGGATATCAATATTTGCGGGATGCTATCGTAAATGTAGTGACGGATGTATCACTGCTTGGAGCAGTTACCAAAGAGCTATATCCGATGATTGCTACCAAATATCAAACCACCCCAAGTCGTGTTGAACGCGCTATTCGTCACGCCATTGAATTGTCTTGGGATCGTGGAAATGTGGATTACATGAATCGCTTTTTTGGCTATACTATTAATGTCGATCGCGGAAAACCCACAAATTCGGAATTTGTAGCGATGGTTGCTGATAAACTACGCATGTCTATAATGTATTAAGCTATATTTATTACTATTAGCTCAATAACATGGATTAGTATTGACACCTTATATTATTACCCTTTTTTAGGGTTCTATTTAGGTGTTTTATTTTTTTTCTAATCCTAATTTCAATTTATTGAATTTTACAGTGATCATAGGTTAAGATATTAAGCAGTAGATTAAGGAAAGAGGGAAAAACTCATTGGAAGTGCAAAACTGGAAGGAAGAACGAATCGATGGAGAAGTACTTTTTGAAGGGCGAATGCTCCGTATAGAACGAGATACGGTTCGTTTACCAAATGGACTTAAGTCATCCCGTGAAGTTGTTAGGCATCCTGGAGCGGTAGGGATCATTGCTATACAGGATGGGAAGGTGCTGTTAGTCCGTCAATACCGATATGCTATTACTCAGGAAACCTTAGAAATCCCCGCAGGCAAACTTGATTCGCAGGAAGTGCCTCTTGATTGTGCTGAAAGAGAGCTTCGCGAAGAAACGGGTTATCGAGGGACCATGGAACATATCAGTACATTTTATACCACGCCAGGGTTTACGGATGAGTTAATGCATCTATTTCTAGCCCAGGATTTGGTCTGGGATCCGCTCACTCCGGATGATGACGAATTCATAGGGGTAGAAAGAATTTCCTGGGATGAAGCTTTACGGGGGGCACAACAGAACAAGTTTAATGACGCTAAAACTATACTTGGAATTTTACTTGTTCAGGGGCGAATCGGATGATTTTTGTTTAGCCAACTTCATCTTGTTGACGTGGAAGAGTTGCGGCGCATTACTGGAGAAAAGGTCGCGGCTTGGAGTTTAAAAGCACGTTGTGGAGAATTAAAGGTAGAAGTTGGTGGAGGGGGCCTATTAAGTAGAGTTGTGGACATACTTTCTCCTTCAGTAGAATAAAATTCCATAGGTGCTAAGGGGAAGGGGTGCGGAGGATGTGGAAACAACTCGGCGAACACATTCGTCAATATTGGGTTATTTATCTCACGCTTTCGAGCGTTTATCTTGCAGGTGTGGTGTTTGGAGGAGTTGGGGTCAACGCTTTGGGAGTGTCTGAAACTTCCCAACTAGGGAAATTTTTAGATACACTTTTAAAAAGTCAACCGACAACTTTTGAGCCAGCTTTTCTTGGACAACTTGCTAGAGATATGTTTATTATGATGGCCGGAATCTGGATTTTAGGACTTACAATTATTGGGGCTCCTTTAATCTATCTAATTGTCTTTACGCGGGGATTTATTCTTGGCTTTACGATCAGTTTTATTATCGGAACGAAAGGAACGCTTGGAATTGCTCTTATATTAACAACTGTCTTTGTGCCAACTATTCTTGCTATTCCTTTACTGCTCCTCGGAGCAGGACTGGCAACTATTTTTTCGTTTCTTTTACTTCGCGGGAAAGCCAGAGGGGAATCGTTGCGCAGAGAGTTTCTTTATTATACAGCCGCTGCAGCGTTTGTTTCTATTGGTGCGGTCGCAGTAGGCGTCGCCCAAGGGTATTTTTCGATCCTTGGCCTTCGCTTATTTAAGCTTTAGTTGATAACTATTACTTAACATAGTTCTAAATAATAGTGTAATTGGAAATAAGACTAAAGTTTGCAAGGCTTGCTATCGGCACAATAGTTGCATTATAATACAACTATAAATGTGCTAATGATTGAGATGGAGGTTTAATCATGCTAATTGGAGTCCCGAAAGAGCTTAAAAACAATGAGAGTCGTGTGGCTATTACCCCAGCAGGTGTCCATGCGTTTACTTTAACTGGGCATCAGGTTCTTGTGGAAAAGTCTGCTGGTGAAGGCAGTGGCATCACCGATCAACAGTATATTGATGCTGGTGCTCAGATTGTTGATTCAGCCAGAGATGCTTGGTATGCTGACATGGTTATTAAGGTCAAGGAACCATTAGCTCCTGAATTTGAATATTTTAAACCGGGACAAATTTTATTTACTTATTTGCACCTTGCAAAAGAACCCGAATTAACAAGGGTACTTATGGAGAAACAAGTGGTAGCAATAGCTTACGAAACCATCCAATTGGATAACGGTTCATTGCCTTTACTTATTCCGATGAGTGAAGTAGCGGGGCGCATGTCCATTCAAATCGGAGCTGAATTACTTGAAAAACCCAAAGGCGGAAAAGGAGTTCTGCTTGGTGGAGTTCCTGGAGTTACTCCTGCAAACGTAACCATTATTGGTGGCGGAATTGTAGGTGTGAATGCTGCTAGAATGGCTATTGGATTAGGCGCAGGAGTTACGATTATCGAAAAAAGCACACAACGGCTGAGGGAAATTGACGAAATGTTTAACGGTCGAGTAAGAACGTTGGCATCGAATCCTTTTAATATCGCAAACAGTGTGGCTAAAGCAGATTTGCTGGTTGGGGCTGTACTTATCCCCGGTGCTCGCGCGCCTCACCTGGTTACAGAGGAGATGGTGAAAGCAATGTCGCCTGGAAGTGTCATCGTCGATGTTGCAATCGACCAAGGCGGTAGTATTGCTACAATTGACCGGGTTACAACACATGATGATCCCACCTATATCAAATATGGGGTCGTACATTACTCAGTTCCCAATATTGCTGGAGCAGTTGCCCGGACCTCAACCTTTGCCCTGACCAATGTAACGCTTGGATATGCACTTGAGATCGTAAATAAGGGTTACTTTAAAGCGATTCAAGAAAATCGATCCCTACGTAAAGGGGTTAATGTCATTAATGGCAAGTTGACCTATAAAGCAGTCGCCCAAGCGCTGAACATTATGTATACGCCTTTAGAAGAAGCGCTACTCTAAGTTGAGTTTCGAATATCGTACATTGAAGGGCATTGATCGTAATTTGGCTAAAGAGCTAAATTTTGTTTATAGTTGAGTGGGACCCATGATCGGGTTCCGCTCGTTTTTTGTTTCCATTAGATCTAGCATGCTTTCTTTAATCAGTTCTGAGACACCCACTTCTTCAAGTGGGTGTTCCTAATTCTGCTTCTAGGTAGACTCCCCCACCGAAGTCTTGATGTTCAGCTTTCTGTAGTTGCATTTTACTTCAGACGAGAGTGCCAACTTTCGAGAAGTCAGAGCAGGAATATAATGGTATCGGAGTAAAACATTGTTGATAGCTTAAAATGATTTGGCATTCCACAACCTTTTGACCCTCGTTATGATCTTCGGAAAAGAACTTATTAAGGAAAATTGTTAAGCATCAAACAGATTGAGGTATCTAATCTCACTATTGTTTTGAATTAGTAACTGGACCGATTAGAAGATAACGGTCCTTTCTTTTTTCTAGGATAAAGACAATCTGGAGGTGCATAGGTTTTAGGGATAGGGGGGAGCGTAATGCTACCAACAAAACGCTGGAGGGATTTTTTCCTTTATCTAGGAAGGATATTTGTCCTCCTGATTTTACTTGCCGTTCTTCTGCCGAAAATAGTAGCTATGTGTAATATTTGGATGTCTTCACTCTTGCATAATGATCAAAAACCACTCGGTAACCCCTTGCGGGTAGAAACGACTATTTCTACAGAGGTAAACAGTTGAAATTGGAAAAGGAAAAATCCCTTCTTGTGTAGAACATAAAAGAAAGGGGGGGGATTTAGTGACCTCAGAAGAAAGGCTTTTGAAAAAGTATCTGACGTACTTGCATGTTGAACGGGGGCTTTCTGAGAACACGAGGCAGGCGTATGCGCGTGATTTACGTCAGCTTATGATCTACCTCAAACAGCGGGGGACGGATATTTCCGTATGTGAGGGTAATGATTTGTTTCTATTCCTACTAAAATGCAAAGAAAATGGAAAAGCACCTCGAACTATTGCACGATGTAATGCAACACTCCGAGGATTTTTTGCATTTCTGTTCGATGAAGGGCAACGAAACGATAATCCAAGTACTTATTTAGTAACGCCAAAGTTAAATCAACCACTTCCGAAGGTGTTGTCGGAAGTGACAATGGATAAACTATTAATATCAAGAGAGGAAACGGATCTTACTCTGAGAAATTTAGCGATGTTTGAGGTTCTTTACAGTAGTGGACTTCGTGTTTCTGAGCTGATCAGGTTGCGTTTGTCGGATGTGTCATTGGATGTGGGATATGTACGCTGTATTGGCAAAGGGAGTAAGGAGCGGATAATACCGTTAGGTGAACCAGCGATCAGGGGCTTAGAGCGTTACTTAAATGGACCACGAGAGCGTTTGTGTGGCAAGCAGAAAAGCGATGTTCTATATTTAAATGTCCATGGTCGCCCTCTAACTCGCCAAGGAGTCGGTTATATTTTAAATAAATGGGGAAAAGATCATAATCTCGAGCAAACGATTTCCCCTCACATGTTTCGTCACAGTTTTGCAACCCATCTCCTGGATCATGGCGCTGATCTACGTTCTGTTCAAGAAATGTTAGGGCATGCTGACATCGCGACAACTCAGATTTATACACATTTGACTCGGAAACGCTTGTTAGAGGTTTTTCTGAAAGCACATCCACGAGCGGATAACAAGGATTAGGGAGTGAAAAGAATATGTCACGGAGAGTAATAATTATTGTATTAGACAGCGTTGGGATCGGAGAAATGCCTGACGCAGGGGAATATGGGGACTTGGGAAGCTATACATTAGGTAACGTTGCACGTCAGCGTGGGGGACTCAATGTACCTTATCTTGAAAAACTTGGCCTCGGAAATATAAATTCTATCACGGGAGTTCCGGCCGCTCTTAACCCAGAGGGTAATTTTGGGAAGATGGCAGAACAATCTCTTGGAAAGGATACAATAAGTGGACATTGGGAGATGGCTGGGGTGATTTTAGAGAGAGCACTTCCGACCTTCCCCCGAGGTTTTCCAAACGATTTCATTGAACGCTATGAATCAGCAATAGGGAAAAGGGTGATCGGGAATGTAGTTGCTTCTGGGACAGAAATCATTAAGCGTCTTGGAGAAGAGCATGTACGGACAGGAAAACCGATTGTCTACACTTCGGCTGACTCTGTTTTTCAAGTGGCAGCTCATGAAGATGTTATTCCTTTGCCAGAGCTGATGCGCATCTGTCAGATCGCACGAACAATGCTGACAGATGAACTGCAAGTTGGACGAGTGATTGCACGGCCATTTCTTGGGGAAGTCGGAGAATTTTACCGTACCCCAAATCGGCATGATTTTGCCCTTGAACCTCCCCATAAAATTCTATTAGAATATGTACAGGAACAAGGACTTGAGGTCTGCGCAGTGGGAAAGATAAATGATATTTATGCTGGACGGGGTGTGACCAACTTTGTAACCTCAAAGAGAAACATGGAGAGCGTTGATAAGACGTTAGATTATATGGCCAAGGTAGAAACTGGCCTGATTATGACCAATCTTGTTGACTTTGATATGATTTATGGTCACCGCAATGATGTTGAAGGGTATGCAAAAGCTTTGGAAGATTTTGATGCACGCTTACCGGAAATCTATGCAGCCATGCGCTCCGAGGATATGCTCATTATAACTGCCGATCATGGCTGTGATCCAACTTTGCCTAGCACAGATCACACTAGGGAATATGTTCCGGTATTGGTTTACGGAAGCACTCTGAACAAGGGGGTTAATCTGGGCGTGAGATCTACCTTCGCAGACTTAGGGGCAACTGTGGCGGAATACCTTAATACTAAGTCGATGGCAAATGGGAAAAGCTTTTTTGCAGATATAGTATAGGAGGATGATTTAATGATTTCAGAAAAGGAACATAATGCTAAACTGGCTGAAGCACGCAACTATCTTATAGAAAGAGTTCCTTCAATGCCTGAGCTTGGTATTATTTTAGGCTCGGGGTTAGGAGCCTTTGCAGATCTAGTTGAGGATAAAGTAACAATTAGCTACAAAGACATTCCGAATTTCCCGATTTCAACAGTTGAGGGGCATGCTGGACAATTAGTTTTCGGAAAAGTTGAGGGTCGAGTGGTCGCGGTTATGCAAGGACGCTTTCACTATTATGAAGGGTACACGATGCAGGAGGTGACTTTTCCCATTCGGGTTATGCAAGTCTTGGGAGTGACGGGTCTAGTTGTCACGAATGCAGCAGGAGGAATAAATCCGGAGTTTCAACCAGGGGATCTAATACTGATTAAGGATCATCTCAACTTAATCGGCGAAAATCCTTTGCGAGGACCTAATTTATCAAATCTAGGTCCTCGTTTTCCAGACCTCAGTGAAGGATACAATGTAGATTGGCGTCAAAAAGCGTTAGCAATCATGCAAGACTATGGGATTCGTCCTCAGGAAGGGGTTTATGCAGCCATGAGCGGCCCTAGCTATGAAACTCCTGCCGAAATTCGCTATTCATGTGCAATTGGTGCAGATATGGTCGGCATGAGTACTGTTCCCGAAGTCATTGTTGCTAATCATGGAGGTATGAAGGTTTTAGGGATCTCGTGTGTAACCAATATGGCGGCTGGTATCTTGCCCCAAAAGCTTAGTCATGGGGAAGTTATGGAAACTGCTGAACGAGTTGAGAAGAAATTTGTGAACTTTGTCCAGGGGCTTATGAGGGTACTTTAGGAGATCTGGCTTTAAACGACGGAGAGTTGAAAGTCGAAGTTTAGAACGGTTGAGGCTGACTAAGTTAGAGTCAGAATCGATCACTGTAAAGCTAAACAGGAATCGGTGAATTGATCAGAAAGAGGGATTTCATATGCGTATGGTAGACCTTATTGAAAAGAAACGGGATGGGGAACCCCTTTCTAAGCAGGAAATCCGCTTTATTATTAAAGGATATGTTCAAGGAGATATTCCTGATTACCAAATGTCTGCTTGGGCTATGGCGGTTTATTTCAGAGGTATGTCGCTTGAGGAAACGGCCGAACTCACGTTAACGATGGCAAAAAGCGGAGATCGACTTGATCTTTCTGCCCTGGGAGGGCGATTTGTCGATAAACATAGTACCGGAGGGGTTGGGGATAAAACAACCTTGCTGCTTGGACCGATGGTTGCAGCCTGTGGTGTGCCTGTGGCAAAAATGTCCGGGAGAGGGCTAGGGCATACAGGTGGTACGATCGATAAGCTCAGCTCTATACCTGGATTTCGAGTTGAGCTTACGCAGGAAGAGTTTTTAGCACAAGTTAAGAAAATCGGTTTGTCCGTCATTGCCCAAACAGGGAACCTTGTTCCTGCCGACAAAAAGCTTTATGCTCTTCGTGATGTCACAGGGACCGTAAGTTCGATTCCCCTAATTGCCTCCTCTGTCATGAGTAAGAAAATTGCTGCAGGAGCACAGGGGATTGTCTTGGACGTGAAGTATGGCTCAGGGGCCTTTATGAAGACGGTTGAGGATGCTCGAAAATTAGCGATCACGATGGTGGATATTGGTAAAGCCCTGGGGCGACAGACGATCGCGGTATTGAGCAATATGAATCAACCGCTAGGCCGCGCTGTGGGAAATAGCCTGGAAATCCTTGAAGTAGCAGATGCCCTGCAGGGGAAGGGTCCAGATGATTTAATGAAAGTTTGTCTAGAACTAGGGGCTTGGATGCTTGTGGCTGGGGACTCTGTACCCAATGTTGGGGCAGGAAAGAAATGCTTGTATCATAGCTTAGAAAGTGGTGCGGCATGGAATAAATTTTTGGCCTTTATAACAGAACAGGGCGGAGATGCTCAAGCGGTGGTTGATCGACGTCTTAAGGTTTCTCCATGGAATTTACCAATCCTCGCTTATGAAACCGGGTATGTGCAACCCTTTGATGCACACAAAATAGGGATCTTGGCTATGACTCTCGGTGCGGGTCGAGTTACAAAAGAGAGTCCCATCGATTTGGGAACAGGAGTTTTGCTGGTTAAAAAAGCCGGAGAGCGGGTCGAAGCTGGAGAACCTCTCTTGCAGCTTTACGGTAGTGATAAGGAAAAATTAGCAGAAGGACTTCTTTTTGCTCAAGACTTAGTCTCGGTAGGAAGTGAAGCTCCGGAGCTGCCTCCCTTAATTGAGGAAGTAATACAGTAAACGATTATTCATAATATCTTCATCCCTACGTATGCATTAGTATAAGTGCAACCTGGGGAGGGGATTTTTATATGGCGCGTGAGAAAAAGATTTACCCTTTGTCCGAAGGGCTATCGACTCAGGATACATATGCAGTGTTGGGGGATGACCAAAAATTTTTAAAGCATAAACACGCTTGGAAGGTTTGGAGGGCATTGAAAGATTTCGGATGTGTTGTTTATCCCGTTGCAGAGAGTTTAGCACGCATAGGTGGGTGTAAGGTGTACTCTAATTTAGCTCAGCTGACAGATAAGGTGACAGTCGCAGTACCGTGTCTGCTTCCTGAAAGGCTCGAGTCTCTTGTTTCCGACGCTTTGTCAGCCGGTTGCCTTAAGATTTGGTTCCAAGAACAAACCTGGACTCGGGAATTTCAACAAGAATGCGACAGCGCTGGAATTGAGGTTATTCGAGGGTGTGTGCTTCGGCATAGAGTTTATCCCTCTAAAATAAGCCTACGCTATTTTAGTCCCTGTTACTGGCATGGACTAAGAGATGTCAAAGTGCCAATAAAACGGTTCGGCAGGTATTAAGGTTGGCAGAGGGAGAAGTTAGTTACGGTGTACCGATCTTGAACATCCATGTCCGGGTCAATGGTAAGCAATGTAATTGATACATTCTGTTAGCAAAGAATCTCATAGGATTAGATAAGTATGGAAGCAAGAGAACAGTCTCCTTGCTTCCCTTTTTATTCTATATTCATTCAATATAATTTAATTTTTCGGGAATAATAAATTTACACTAATTATGAGGGGGGATAAAAGATGCGTAAAGTTTTAGCAATCGTTATAGCTATGGTAATTGTATTTGGAAATATTGGCCTTGCTAACGTGCAGCCAGTAATGGGAGTTGAGATTCAGACTGACGCCACTAGTGCAATTTTGATGGACGCGGCTTCTGGTCGGATACTCTATGAAAAAGAATCGCATATGAAACTACCACCAGCAAGCGTCACTAAGATTATGACATTATTAGTAGCAGCAGAAGCAGTGGCTTTAGAAAAAGTGAAGTTGACGGACAAAGTGACGGCTAGTGAGAATGCATGTAAACTTGGAGGTTCTCAAATCTACCTTGAACCGGGAGAAACATTCACGTTAGAGCAAATGTTAATTGCCATAGCTGTTGGTTCAGCTAATGATGGCTGCGTCGCAGTTGCAGAACATATTAATGGGACACATGAAGCTTTTGTAGAAGATATGAATCGTAAGGCTCAAGAATTAGGGTTAAAAAACACGCATTTTGTTAATGCTTATGGACTACCAGCTGAGGGGCATTTTACGAGCGCATACGATCTGGCGATGATTTCTAAAGAAGCTCTTAATTACCCCCTTGTTCGTAAGTTGACTAGTATGAAAGAATATGACTTACGGGAGGGCAAATTTAAGCTTTGGAATACTAACAAGTTATTATGGTGGTATCCTGGAGCTGACGGATTTAAAACAGGATGGACAAATGAGGCTAAGTATTGCCTGGCTTCGACCGTTGAGAGAAATGGGTTAAGGTTGATTTGTGTCGTAATGGGCGTACCCCAAGTAAGAGGACATTTTGCCGAATCTATGAAAATTTATAACTACGGTTTTGCTAAATATGAATTTAAACAGTTTGCTCCAGCTAAACAAAAGCAGGGAGTTGTTAAGGTTAGCAAAGGGGTAGAAAAAGAGGTTATTGCTATTACGGAAAAAGCCTTAGGTGCAACTGTGGAAAAAGGAAAAGATAAAAATTTCTGGGTCGAGACAAAGCTTAACCCAGAAATCAGTGCACCCATCCAAAAGGGACAAAAGTTAGGGGAAGTTCTCCTTTATCATAATGATCAATTACAAACGAGCGTAAATTTGATTGCTGATCAACCTGTTGTAAAGGCTGGGTTGATTGATCAGCTGACACGTACAATGAAAGGCGTTTTTGGTTACTAACCTAGGCTTAAGTACCGGTGAGAGATGTTATCCAATCGTAAGACTCCCACTTCTTCAAGTGGGAGTGAGCCCCCGTACCTAGCTGAACGAGTTCACTGTCTTCAGTCTAAGTCTGATCGATCATTTATTTGGGATAATTCACGGATTCTAAGGAGTGCAGCCCGTTCGATGCGAGAAATCTGAACTTGGGAGAGATTAAGCAGACTGGCGATTTGACTCTGGGTCTTATCTTCAAAAAAACGCATCAGTAGGACACGTTTTTCTCGCTCGGGTAGTTTGTCCAAGACCTCATTGAGGGCAATTTTTTCGAACCAGCTAGGCTCAATTCCCTTTTCTTCAGAGAGTTGGTCGAGAACGTAGATGGGATCTGAGTCGTCTTGATAAAGGGTATCATAGATAGAGGTAGGACTTTGGATAGCTTCAAGTGCTGCAACGATCTCATCTCGATCAACACCAATATTAGTCGCAATTTCTCCAATGGTTGCTTCTCTACCTAACGTAGCAGATAGTTCATCTCGAGAGCGATTCACTTTATAAACAAGTTCCTTATAGGAGCGAGGAACTTTTACCGGATGGTCATCTCGTAGAAAACGCCGTATTTCTCCGATAATCATAGGAACGGCATAGGTCGAGAACTTCACTCCGTAAGTAAAGTCGAATTTGTCGATAGCTTTAATTAGTCCGATCGTTCCAATCTGAAAGAGGTCTTCCATCTCATAGCCCCGATGGGCAAAACGTTGAACTAAATTAAAAATAAGTTTTAAGTTGCAATTAATTAGACGCTCGCGTGCTTCAGTATCTCCTTCTTTGGCGGCATGAAGGTATTGCATCATCTCCTTATCAGAGAGCAATGGAAAGTGGGGAAGATTCATTTCAGATAGTCGTTGAATCATAATGCGCCCCCCTAATGAGAGGAGATGGGTGTTTGCTTGAAGTGCTTCCTCATGGTTACAGTTGTTCCCACTTCAAGTACAGATTCTACTTGAAGTTCGTCCATGAAAGATTGCATGAAGACAAAGCCCAGGCCCATTCGCTCAGGATCAGTACTGTAAGCAGGTTGCATCGCTTGCTCAACGTTAGAGATACCACACCCTTCATCCTTCACGACAATTGTAAGGGTGTTGTTAGTGATGTCCAAATTGAGGTAAACAATATTGTTCGGGACACTTTGGTATCCGTGGATAATGGCATTTGAAACCGCTTCAGAAATCGCGACTTTAAGTTCTTCAATGTCATTAAGCGGAAGATCCAGTTGCCCTCCTACAGAAGCAATGAGTAAACGGGCAATGCTTACATTTTCAGCAATACTCGAAAATGTAAGGGATATTTGGTTAGATTTCATATTAAGCTCCCCTTCCTTCCTCATAGGCGTGTGCTTCATCAATATAGAAGCTAATGATTTTAGGTAGACCAGACAATTCCATAATTTTATAAATGTGAGGGGGTACATTCGTGATTTTAAGTTTCCCGCCCAAAGGAAGTAGTTTCTTGTACCTACCTAGAATTACGCCTAAGCCAGAACTGTCGACAAACTGAACGTCTTGAAGATTAAGTATGACCGTACGAATCCCTCGTTTCTCAATCTCACTATCAATGGCTTGTCGCAATATAGAAGCTGTGTGCATATCCAGTTCGCCATCTAAGCGTAGAAGTAGGGTCAGGCGTTCAATTTTTTTTTCAAGGTTCAAGACCATCCCCCCTAATTTTAGCAGTACTAATAATTTCGCTGCAATCCATAATTTTCCTGCTTGTATTTTAGGAATTCCTTGGAAAGCTGTGTCGAAATTAGAAACCTTATTCAAGGATCAAGAATTCTTGGTATAATTTTGCTTGTCCTGCCAGATAATAGAAGTTATCTGCCACTGATAAGAAGGGAGGAATTAAGATGGCTGACCAAAGTCTGCGTAAGCCCGGTATTGCAGTAACTCCTGAAAAATATCAAAAATTAACACAACAATATACACCAAAGCCCACAATTGTAAAGAATGTTGTACGTGCTTTTATCGTTGGAGGGATAATTTGTTCGATCGGACAGCTTTTCATCAATTTCTTTATCAGCTTAGGGTTGGCACGTGTTGAAGCATCGACAGCGGCAACCGCAACGATGATTTTCTTAGGAGCCTTGTTAACAGGCCTAGGGATTTATGATGAGATTGGAAAATTTGGAGGGGCTGGTTCAATTGTTCCGGTAACAGGGTTTGCAAATTCTATTGTTGCACCTGCTATGGAATTTAGGCGTGAAGGGTATGTAATGGGTGTCGGTGCAAAACTGTTTACGGTTGCGGGACCTGTACTAGTGTACGGCATTGCCACCTCAATTATCGTAGGGTTTGCTTATTTTTTATTACATTTGTAAACCTACAGGAAAGCCAGCGAGCTTAAGTTGCTGGAAGGCGAAGCGCCAGCTTATTGAATGGGGATGAGTTAAAAGGATGAACTTGAAACGAGTGGGAAACCAGACAGTGGTATTTGCTAACCCACCAGTTATCTTATCGTCTTATTCCGTGGTAGGTCCTAAAGAAGGACAAGGCCCTCTAGGAAAAACCTTTAATAAGGTTTGGGAAGACGGACTACATGGCGAAAAATCCTGGGAGGTTGCGGAGAGCAAAATGCTTCAAGAGGCTTTGCAGGGGGCCATAGATCAAGCATCTATCCAAAAGGAACAGATAGATTTTATGCTAGCGGGAGATTTGCTTAATCAAATCACCTCTTCAAACTTTGCAGCCCGGCAAATGACGTTACCTTTTATTGGGTTATATGGAGCTTGTTCTACTATGGCCTTAAGTATAGCTGTAGGGAGTATGTTAATTGACGGTGGGTTTGCCCGAAATATTCTGGTGGGTGTATCTAGCCACCATGATACGGCAGAGCGTCAATATCGTTTGCCTACTGAACAGGGTGCGCAGAGAGCTATGAGTGCACAGTGGACAGTAACAGGATCAGGCAGTGTACTTCTAAGTGGGAGCGGAGAGGGGCCTCGAGTAACCTCCGCAACGATTGGGAGAGTCATAGACTATGCAGTGAAAGATGTCAATAATATGGGCGCTGCTATGGCACCCGCGGTAGCAGATACGATCCTGAATCACTTCCAAGATATGCACCGCAAGCCTGTTGACTATGATTTAATTACTTCGGGGGATCTGGGAGCGATCGGGTTAGCACTTGCTTGTGAGCTCTTGAAGCAAAGCGGTATGGATATGGGGACGAGGTTCACAGATTGTGGGGTTATGATTTATGATGACAGTCAAGATTCCCATGCAGGAGCGAGTGGGTGCGGCTGTTCCTCTGTAGTCTTCGCAGGGGAAATTATGCAGAGGATTAAAGTCGGTGAGTTAAAGCAAGTGATGCTAGTGGGTAGTGGTGCCTTACATAGTCCAACGACCGCGCTGCAAGGGGAATCCATTCCTGGTATCGGGCATGCAGTGGTTATTGAGGGCTGAGTGAACTCGTTCAACTAAAGTTGAACATCGAGACTTCAGTGGGCCCACTCCCACTTGAAGAAGTGGGAGTTTCACGCATTGGATGAAAGGATCGGAAACGTATGTTTGATATGATTATCCCAGCCTTTATTGTAGGAGGGACAATTTGTGTGCTCGGACAGCTTCTTATGGACTTAACAAAACCCTCATTTACTACAGCCCATGTACTTGTTTTTTTTGTAACTGGCGGGGCAATCCTGGGGGCATTGGGAGTATACGAACCTTTAATAAACATCGGAGGGGCTGGTGCTTCGATTCCCTTATCGGGTTTTGGGTATTCTTTATCTAAAGGGGCCATGGAGGCGGTTGGAGAACGGGGGATCTTAGGGGCTTTTTCTGGAGGGGTTGAGGCAACAGCAGTAGGGATCGCAGCGGCCGTTTTTTTTGGATATTTGATGGCAGTAGCGTTTAAACCAAAGGGATAGAGGGGAAATTATGAAAGGATCGAGTATCATAATGGCCGATAAGGGAGTTGCACAGTATGGATAATAATTCAAGCGAAAAAAACGTTTCCGTAAGTAAGAACTATCAAGAAAATGTAGATTATCTAAATCGGGAATTGGGGGTTCCCGATAATTTTGATATTGTGCTTCGAGAAATGTCCATCGGCGGTAAAAGAGTCGCCATTTATTCGGTCAATGGAATGGTCAACACGCAGGTTGCCAGCTATATAATAGATGCGTTAATTGACTTAGAACGATCCGACCTTATTGTTAATGCCTTAGAAAAATTAGTTAAAGGGCGTATTGTTAATTTACAAGTCTCTGATGTTCAAACCATGGATAAAGTGCTCTATTTCGTTTTGTCAGGGCCCATGGCAATCTTTGTCGAAGGACAAGATAAAGCAATTATTGTTGATGTGCGGTCCTATCCAGCCCGTATGCCTCAGGAACCAGATATCGAGCGTGTGACTCGTGGGAGTCGTGACGGATTTACAGAGACCCTCGTTATGAATACAGCTTTAGTTCGTCGGCGTTTACGAGATCCAAAACTGCGTATGAAGTTAGTTCAGGTAGGCGGACGGTCTAAAACCGATGTTTGTATTGCCTACATTGAAGATATCACCAACTTAGATATGGTCCAGAAGATCCAAAAAGATATTCAAGCCATTAAAATAGACGGGATTCCTATGGCGGAAAAAAGCGTCGAGGAATTTATCTTAGGAAGTAAATTCTGGAATCCTTATCCTCGGGTACGTTATACTGAACGCCCGGATGTTGCGGCTATTCATTTACTTGAAGGGTATGTTGTCATCATAGTTGATACTTCCCCATCTGTCATGATTGCACCGTCGACCTTCTGGAGTCACGTTCAGCATGCGGAAGAATATCGACAGGAACCGATTGTAGGAGCCTATCTACGTTGGATACGATTCACAGGGATCTTTGCAGCTCTCTTTCTGCTGCCGCTTTGGTTAGGCGCCGCCTTAAATCCGCAATTACTGCCGGATTGGCTGGGGTTCATTGGAATAACTAAACCTGCGAAAATCTCCTTACTTGTACAAGTACTATTGGCTGAGCTTGGGGTGGATCTGCTGAGGTTAGGTACAATTCATACTCCAGGTCCTCTAGGGACGGCTTTAGGTCTGATTGCCGCCTTTATGCTCGGGGATATCGCAGTTAAAGTAGGACTGTTTACCCCGGAGGTTGTCATGTATATTGCTATTGTATCAGTGGGAACATTTGCAACGCCTAGTTATGAGTTAGGTTTAGCCAACCGTTTGTCGCGGTTGTTCCTCATCATTATGACAGGACTCTTTAATTTTATTGGGTTTTGGATCGGGGCAGCAGCGGTATTCTTTCTTTTATGGCGGACTAAATCCTTTGGAGTGCCGTACCTCTGGCCGCTCCTGCCTTTTGATGCTAAGGCAATGAAGTCAATTTTAGTACGTTCACCAGTTCCGATCAAAAACCAACGCCCAAGCATTTTAAAACCACAAGATAAAGATCGCCAGCCGTAAGGGTAGCGCAAGTGAAGTGAGGGCTCTTACCTTACTGAAGCAGAAAAGTGGAATCCTCACTTATAGAAGCAGGTTCTAAAATTAGATAAAACTTGAAAGGATGCCATTATCGTGAAAATTGGGTTTCCTCGAGCTCTTTACTATTTCGACCACTTTCCTTTTTGGGCTGGCTTTTTTCATAGTTTGGATATTGAAGTGGTGACTTCACCACCTACCCATCGACGAATTATGGAGCAGGGTTTAAAGAAAGCCAGCGACGAAACGTGTTTACCACTGAAACTTCTTGCAGGGCATATTCAGGCCTTAAAAGATGTTGATTGGATATTTCTACCGCGTATTGTCAGTGTTGAGGCAGATACTTATACTTGCCCGAAATTCTTAGGTATTCCAGAAAGCCTACTTCCAGCAGTTCCTCCTGGCCAGTCTGTTCTAACGGTTACGCTAAACTGGCGAAAGGGTAAACGGCAGGTGCTCAAGGACCTGGAGGTTTTGGGAGCGCAACTGGGCAAACGAAAGGGCGATATTCATAAGGCCTTTAGTGAAGGCTTAGAATGGCAGAAGAGGTATCAAGATTCTATGGGGGCAGGGTGGAATTTTGAGGAGAGCATTCGCGAGATCAAACAACATTCCACTCCGCTCAGTACGTTTCCAAAAGTTGCTCAGAATACCGATCGTCTGAGAATTGCTTTAGTTGGACATTCCTATCTAACGCATGAATCATATGCTAACTTAAACCTTCTCAGAAGGCTTCGCGAGAAAGTGGATGTGGAATTAGTACAAAATGTTAATCAAGATGAAGTCAAAGCTCATTTGTCTGGATTAAGGAAAAGGATATTCTGGAGTCACTCTAAGCAAATTTTTGGTGCCGGAAATAAATTCGTCGAGGATCAAAAGGTGGATGGAATCATTTATCTCACTTGTTTTGGATGCGGCACGGACTCAATGATACAAGAACTAGTATCACGAAAGGCCAGAGAGCAGCATAAGCCCTATATGATGATTACCCTAGACGAACACAGTGGAGAGGCGGGTTTAGTTACTCGGCTTGAAGCCTTTTTGGATATGGTCGAAAGGAGGAGGGTCCATGAAGGTTACGTTTCCACATATGGGGAACGCCTGGATCGTGATTCAAACGCTCTTTGAATCCCTCAATGTTGATGTGGTTGTCCCACCATTGAACAGTAAAAGAACTTTAAATTTGGGAACAAGATTATCACCGGAATCTGCCTGTTTACCATTAAAATTGAATCTCGGAAATTATCTAGAAGCCGCGAATGAAGGGGCAGATACGATCGTGATCACTGGTGGAATTGGCCCTTGTCGGTTTGGTTATTATGGTGAGGTGGAGCGACAAATCCTTCGGGACGCAGGATATAACTACGAAGTAGTTACGCTTGAGCCGCCTGATGGAAGTTTACTTGGATTGGCCAAACGTATTCGCTATTTAGCCGGAACGAAGAACTCCTGGGCAAAGATCCTAAAGGCTATGCGCTTCGCCTATTTGAAAAGTGTGGCTTTAGACAGAATTGAAGATTTGATTCATGCAGCTCGGCCGAGGCTCCCAGAACCTTTGCTCACAGAAAAACTCTATGAAGAAGCTAGGGAGCAGATTGCTCAAACAATGACAGAAAGAAGGATTCAGGATACGGTCCATTGGGTTCAAGAGAGCATACGTGAACGTCAAGAAGAACTCACTGCAGAAGGAATTAGTAATCCTTTGCGTATTGGGATTGTTGGTGAGATCTATACAATCCTTGATCCTTTTAGTTCAGTGGGCATAGAAGAAGAACTGGGACGCTTAGGGGTGGAAGTTGATCGTTCTATTTATCTTTCAGGGTGGGTTGGGAGCCATGTCTTTCGAGGACTCGCCCCGGGCTATCGATCGATTAGATCCTATCCTCGACATGCCAAACCCTTTTTGCCTCATTTTGTTGGGGGACATGGTCTGGAAACAGTTGGTGCTGCCGTAAAATTTGCCCGGCAAGGGTATGATGGAATCATTCAAGTTTTTCCGTTATCTTGCATGCCTGAAATTGTGGCCGCCAGTGTATTACCGAAGGTTCAAGAAGCATATAAAATCCCGCTTATGACACTTATTGTAGATGAGCATACTGGGCATGCAGGAATACAAACTCGTTTGGAAGCGTTTGTGGACTTGCTTGAAAGGCCACGCCTTCTACGAGAAAGCAGTTAAACTTGTCTAGCGCAAGGATAGGGAAGGCGGTCCATTCTTATCATCCTTGGCCAGTAGCCCTTGTTGCACTTATGCATACCCATAATTGATACGTTTTAGTAGAACAAACAAGAGAAGGAGTGTTAGGTGTTGGTGGATGATAAATACTTTCTTGGTGTTGACGTTGGGTCGGTTAGTACAAATATGGTCTTGCTTCGACCGGACAATACCGTGAAAGAAGCTCTTTATTTAAGAACACAAGGACGTCCCATGCAAATCATTCAGGATGGGATCAAACTTTTAAGAACTAAGATAGGGAAGTCAGCTGAAATAATAGGAGTGGGAGCTACGGGGAGTGCCCGTCAGCTTGCGGCGACTTTATTAGGAGCAGATGTCGTGAAAAATGAGATTACAGCTCACGCGGTAGCTTCCTCACGAGTTAATCCTCATGTACAAACAATTCTTGAAATCGGCGGACAGGATTCGAAGATTATTATTCTCCGCGATGGGGTCGTTTCTGATTTTGCCATGAATACTGTTTGTGCAGCCGGGACAGGCTCGTTTCTTGACCAGCAGGCCTCGAGATTGGGAATTAAGATTGAAGAGTTTGGTCCTCTGGCCCTCGAAGCGAAAAATCCTGTGCGGATTGCCGGACGCTGCTCTGTTTTTGCAGAATCCGATATGATTCATAAGCAACAGTTAGGGCACTCACTACCTGATATTTTGGCAGGTCTTTGTCAGGCCATGGTGCGGAATTATTTAAATAATGTGGGTAAAAACAAAGACATTCGCGGTCCCATCTTTTTTCAAGGGGGAGTGGCCGCCAACCCAGGAATTTGTAAAGCCTTTGAAGAAGAGTTAGGTCAACCGATCATTGTGCCTGAAAATTATGACGTTATGGGTGCTTTAGGGGCCGCCTATCTTGCACAGGAAAAAGTGGGAACTCAACCAGAAACCAGGACCCAGTTTCGTGGCTTAAACCTTGGAGAGACTCAGTTTCAAGCGAAAAGCTTTGATTGCACAGGGTGTGCAAATCGATGTGAAGTTGTAGAGATCACACAGGATGGAAAGAGCTTGGCCAGGTGGGGAGATCGGTGTGGAAAGTGGTCGGTTACAGGAGTTGCTAGTACTGTTACTAGTATATTAGAACAAAAAAAAGAACAACGGGGAGCTTAAATATGCGTAACAACAAGATTACATTTAATTAAATTGACAATGGGTAAGAAGTTTGTTATTATGAATAGAATTTCGTATGCCTCATCTCTTTGGGGGTGTGGTAGAGGTGCGATTGACAAGAGTACCATGGAGAAAGTTGCGAAAACTGATGAATCTATGGGAAAGGGAATTTCGCCGAAGCCCAAAAAAATTCGTAGTTTTTGGTGCTGGGTCTGTAGTAAAGAACTGCAGAACTGTCACGCGATGCGAAGATAAGACATCGTGTGGAGAGCTACACACAACAGGAGAAGAGGGTCATTGTTCTGTGCATCTTGTACGGCAACAGAGGACCTCCTTCTGTTGCCGTTTTTATTTCTTGCAGGAACATCATCAGTAGGAAAAAGGAGGAATAAGCATGAGGCTACACGGAACACAAGTCGTAAATCAGCAGGGACATTTAGAAATTGGCGGATGCGATACAGTAGAGCTGGCAAGACAATTTGGGACGCCTTTATACATCATGGATGAAGCCCATATGCGTGACATTTGTAGACAATATCATAGTTCGTTTGTTAAAGGTATGGAAAATACAGAGGTTATTTATGCATCTAAAGCATTTTTGACATTGGCTATGTGTCGAATTATTGAAGAAGAAGGATTGGGTTTAGATGTTGTGTCAGGGGGAGAACTCTATACGGCCCTTCAGGCGAATTTTTCAGGGGCCAAAATTTATTTTCATGGCAATAATAAATCTCGAGAAGAATTGGCAATGGCAATTAATGCCGGGGTTGGGCGAATAGTCGTTGATAATTTTTACGAGATGGGAATATTAAATGATCTAGCTCAAGAGATGAAACAACAAGTTAACGTTCTCCTGCGTGTATCACCAGGAATTGAGGCTCATACCCATGAGTATATTCAGACCGGTCAGATAGATTCTAAATTTGGTTTTACATTATCTGACGGCACTGCAGATCGAGCACTCGATTTAGCCTTTTCGTATCCAAACCTTATGGTTAAAGGCCTTCATGCTCATATTGGGTCGCAAATCTTTGAATTAGATTCCTTTCGACATGAAGCTCAAATCATGGTCAAGTATATGGCAGATTTCCATGTACGCACGAATTGCCTTCTGCAGGAATTGAATCTTGGCGGGGGATTTGGAATATACTATGCGTCTGGAGATGAACCCGCTAAAATCTCGGATTATGCCAAATCGGTTCAGGACGCTCTTGAGGAAGCCTGTCGTAGTCAAGATTTCCCGCGTCCTAAAATTATTGTTGAGCCAGGGCGCTCGATCGTAGGAACGGCAGGAACAACACTTTACACTATTGGTTCAATCAAAGAAATTCCTGGGATTCGTAAATATGTCGCTGTTGATGGAGGCATGGCAGATAATCCCCGGCCTTCCCTTTATCAAGCACGTTACGAGTCAGTTCTCGCCAACCGTTCAAATGAAGAAGCAACAGAGCTTGTTTCTATAACAGGAAAGTGTTGTGAGTCCGGAGATATGCTGATTTGGGATATTGATTTGCCTAAAGTTAACTCAGGTGACCTATTGGCGGTCTCATCTACAGGTGCCTATAACTATTCCATGTCATCGAATTACAATCGGCTTACACGGCCTAGTGTAATTTTGGTGAAGGATGGTCATGCAGATGTAATCGTAAAACGCGAAACTCATTCAGATTTACTGCGAAATGATGTTTTGCCCGAACGTTTGAAGCATGTACAAATGGCCAGTCGATAATCTTTTTAGAAAAGGACGTATGCGCATTAATTGATGTGCATACGTCCTTTTATGTGCTTAGGGTAATGAACGAATGGTCCGATTCGGAATTCGAACTTTGAACCGCTGCCCTTGATTTTTGTGGACGAACAATCACAAGATCGAGAGCAGCCAATACAAGGGTTGCGATCAGAATGATGGTTAAACCTTTAGAGGAACCTGTCGGTGCATAAGAAAAGGTGGGAACAGAATAAGAAGAGAAAGGTATGGATGAAGGGACCGTGAATCTGGGTGAAGCAGGAGTGTAAGGATAATAATGCGGTAAATAAGGCAGGTTAGATTGAACGACGTATGGAGATTGAAGCGCATAGCGAGAAGCGTTAGGGAGATAGGAATTGATCACTGACGAAGGAGCGGCTTGTTGAGCAGGATAATAAGTGGAAGTGGAACGAGTGGTGTTCAGATGGAAGAGGCGAGGATTTCTTAGGACAGGTGTATAAACGCGGTATCCTTGGTTCAAGGCCAGTCTCCCCTTTCTTTATACTAGTCAGAAAGTATAACTTTTCGTTATATACTTTCTGGAAGGTCCCTTCTCGCCATCCTGCAAGAAGGACTAATACGTGCAAAGACAGTGTCTTCGTGGGCGCTAGCCAAGTTTTCTATAACATCAGCTTATAACAAGGTAATGGGTATAATCGTTAATGTCTAGGAGAGGCTTTGTATTGGTATTATATGTATAATATTTTATGATGCTACATTTTAATAAAGGTAAGTAAATTTACCAAAAAATATAGTCTTATTCGATGACTATTTTTTTGGTATTTTTAATTTAACCTAGAATATTTTCGAGGAGATTGTTTGATGCTAAGGAAAAAGAGTTTAGAATGGAGTGGACTCGGATGAAGGAAAATAAGAATTATATTAAATCGCTTTTCCGGGTCTTAGGAGCCTACAAAAAACCCATGCAGCTTGGATTCTTTCTAGGTATAAGCTTAGTGTTAGGTTTTTTCCTAGCAAATCAGGTAATTGGGATTGAAAAAACCCCTATTAGTCTTGCGATGGAAACCCCAACACATACAATGGATCAATCCAATGAGACAAATAATATTACTGAAACCAATGAGACTCAAGACTACCAAGAGACTGAAGACACCAAGCAGAGTAATGATACCAATAACACCAATAGTCCTGATCAGATCCTTAATGATTCGGTTGAAGAGTCTATCCCCACTTTTGACAAGAAGCACTTCACAGTACTTTTAGTTGGCGTGGATCAAAGACCTGGTGAAAAATCTTTCAGTAACACAGATACTCTATTGGTAGCCAGCATCAATACCGTAAATGGTCATGTCGCCCTCCTTTCTATCCCTCGTGATACACAAGTTGCTATTCCTGGCTATGGAAAGGAAAAAATCAATGCTGCAGCGCGGTTAGGGAAAGGAATTAAAACTACACAAGCCTTAGTTGAAGAAATTATAGGTCAGCCCATAGATGGTTATGTTCTAACGAATTTTAAAGGGTTTAAAACAATAATTGATACTCTAGGGGGAATAACTCTTACAGTTGAAAAAGATATGTATTATGTCACTGGGGACGCGGAAGATGGAATCATCAACCTTAAAAAAGGGCTGCAACGTTTAAATGGGATACAGGCTTTACAATATGCAAGGTTTCGTCAAGATGCTTTGGCAGATATATCAAGGACATCACGGCAACAGGCCGTTCTTAAAGCTATGGAAAAGGAATTTTTACAAGTTAAGACTGTACCAAAATTGCCTAGGATTATTTCCCAAATATCTAAATCTATGGAGACCGACCTTTCAGTTAGTCAATTATGGTCACTGGCAAATATTCTAATTCACTTAAAAAGCCCCGTAATTACATCCCAAACATTACCAGGTAATTTTCTCATCGAAGATGATATTAGTTATTGGAAGGTTAATCCAATGAAGTCACATGCTGCGGTAAAACGGCTTATAGAAGAAGGAAAAACCACGTCCGTATTTTTTCAGTAGAGAATTGGCGTTGTATCCATGATTGCTTGTCCCTTGTCATTTTACTTAAACGGTTATATACTATGTAAGATTAATTTAGAAGGTTAAATTTTACTAGTCAGTTTTCTAAAATTGGAGGGTGGACATTGGATAAGCTACTTGAGAAGTTGAAAGAATACTTACACATGGAAACAGAGATCCCTTTTGAGGAGTTCTCCGAGTATTATCGCAACCTTATTGTTGAACTAAACCTAACGTTCAACGACCTTGATAATGACGCTCGCGTAAAGGCTCTTTATATTTGTTCAATTGTACAATCTAATGCGGATGCTAGAGCAAAAGAGAATAAAGCTAATGCCAAGGCATTTAAAAAGATGAGTGCAAAATGTGGGTTTTGGTCCGATGCGATTAAGTTCAACTTAGGTAAAAGTGGGATGTCTTCTGAGGAGATTGAACAAGCAACGGAAGAGATTAATACCAACATCTAATCTAACTTAGATTCTATGAAGGATAGAAGAAGCCTCAGCCTTTACGGGCTTGATGGTTTCTTTTGTTTTTTTTATTATGACTGAAACAATTTAATCTATTTAAACGTAATAAAAGTGTAGACAAAAACTATGTAGAGATAATAGGAGGAACGAACATGCCTGAGAGAGTTTACCGATCAGTACGAGATAAGATGATTGGAGGAGTTTGTGGAGGACTTGCCGACTATTTCCGAGTCGATGTAACCTTAGTTCGGCTTATTGCTTTAGTCGCCTTGTTTGCAGGAGGAGTAGGTTTTCTAGCCTACTTAGCAGCATGGGTAATTATTCCAATTTATCCTTCAGATCAAGAGGGGTATACCGGAAATTATAAGCGTGAGGTTGGAGATGTTGTTAAGGAAGTGGTTTCTGATGTGGAAGAAGCTGCAAAGGATTTTGGTAGGCATGAGAGTCACGAGAGTCATGAAAATCGCACCAAAATTGCGGGTGGAGTTTTGGTAGTTTTGGGAGTCGTCTTTTTGCTTGAACATTGGTTTCCGTTCTGGTTCAATATGAGTAAAATGTGGCCTATAATTCTTATCTTCATAGGGCTCGTTATTATTGTGCGGGGGGGTAGGAAATGAAAAGAGTCTTTGATAGCATAAGTCGAGGACTGCTCCTAATTACAATCGGAGTAGTCTTCTTCCTGCTCAACTATGGGTTCATATCTTGGGGTTTATGGGCACACGTCATCGATTTATGGCCTTTAATCCTCATTTTGGCCGGAATTGGGTTGTTGTTTAATCGACGAATTCCGCTTAGTACTGTTTTGTTAATCTTTCTATTGAGTATTGTTGGCTATTCATTAGTTGTGGGAGATAAGCCTGCTCCTGAACGAATGTTTAACACTTTTCATAATAATTTAGGTGGAACTGAGACAATAGACATTCTGTTGCCTTCAGAGGTGAACAAAGCGAAGGTCGATCTCGAGTTGGGAGGAGCTCAGGTTCAGGTAAAGGCACTTTATCCAGAGAACAATGTAAGTGAAGCTCGACTTATGACAGGGAACTATAAATGGGAAAGTTGGGGTTTTGCTCTAGGACCAAACGGGGCTCCCTTAAATATTCGTCAATCAGGAGATACAATAACAGCCAAGCTTTCTTCCGCTTCAACTGCAGGAAAAGGGGCACGGAATATGAGAGATATCTCGCTAAACCTTTCACCGAAAGTACGTTATGATCTAGAATTAGAAGCAGGAGCAATTTACGGGAATATCGATTTAAGCCAACTCTTGGTTGATAAGCTAAAAATCAGTACAGGGGCTAGTGATTTTAAACTCCAATTTGGTGACTCGGGAATAGCTACCGAAGCGAAAATTGACAGTGGTGCTTCAAAGCTGACTTTAGTTGTCCCTGAAAATATCGGGTTAAAAATTCGCTTAAACGGAGTGGCTACTAGCACAGATTTCGTAGGCTCGGGATTATTGTTAGAGGATAAAAACTGGCTCAGTCCGAACTACGCTGAAGCGAAGACCAAAATCGACTTAGAACTTTCCACAGCAGCTGGTTCAGTACGACTAGAACGACCGAAAATTAATATTCAGTAGGGGGATTCCTATAAAGTTTGCGGGTTATTCTAACTTTTTTTAACTGTCAACCTTTCAAGTTGCTGTGAATAGGCATAAGATGGTATAATTTAAGAATAATCATTAGGATGGGAGTTTGAGGATGTAGATATGGATATCATTTTGGCTCATCGCCAAATCGATTTTGATGCGTTAGCGTCAATGGTGGCTGCTCAAAAAATTTATCCAAACAGTGTTTTGGTTATGGACGGGAAACCGAACGTCTATGTTCAAGACTTTTTGGCGTTATCAAGGGATCAACTAAGATTTCGTAAGGCTCAAGATATTAATTTGGAAGAGGTTTCTCGGGTTATCCTGGTAGATACCCATGATCTTAATCGGGCAGGATTACTGGGAGAAAAGGTGGCTGTACTTCCGGGAGTTGAGGTGGAGATCTATGACCACCATCCCTATGCAGGTGAGCTCAAAACGGGCATGGTTATCGAACCGGTTGGAGCATGCGCAACCCTCTTAGTTGAAAAATTGGCAGGGCTTGGGTTACCTTTAAGTAGTTTTGAAGCAACGTTAATTGCCATAGGAATCTATGATGATACTGGAAGCTTATTGTTTGATAGTACCACAGTACGTGATGTTCACGCTGTGGCTTATTTATTAGAACAAGGTGCCAACTTGGGGGTTATTGCCAAAAATTTGCGCCGTCTACTTGATGAGGAACAGAAAGAACTCTTACAGCAATTATTCGATCAAGGACAAACGGAAATTTTCGATGGATTAGCAGTCTATATTTCGTATGCTGAGATAAAGGACTATGTCGGTGGACTTGCTTTATTAGCTCATCGAGTAGGGGAACTAGAAGGCGCCGAAACTTGGTTTCTATTGGTTAAGATGGAGAACCGAGTGTACATCGTGGGCCGCTCAAGAGGCAGAGGCCTAGCTGTCAATGAATTAGTACAGTTATTTGGTGGCGCAGGGCATGAGAGGGCTGCTTCTGCCACCATAAAGGATGCTGAACTCTCCGATGTATTGAAGCAGCTACGTTTGGCTATTCAGAGTCGTGCTAAACGACCTCATCTTGTTAGAGATATGATGAGTTTTCCTGTTAAGACTGTATCTCCGGAGACGCGTTTAGGTGAAGTTGAACAAATTCTATTGCGTTATGGGCATACAGGAGTGCCTGTCACTGAGGATAAGAGTCTTGTGGGGATTATTTCTCGACGTGATGTGGATAAGGCGATTAAACACGGGCTAAAACATGCACCGGTAAAGGGTTTTATGACTACAAAGGTGGCTACAGTGGATGTCGATGCACCTTGGGACGAAGTTCAGCGACTAATGGTTCAGCACGACATTGGGCGTCTGCCTGTCGTGGAAGACGGGAATCTCGTTGGCATCGTTTCTAGATCAGATGTTTTACGTCTAGTTCACGGCGGGTCCGTTCCTATTGAAATGCAACTTGTGCGAGAACGCAGTGCCGCCATGCGTCAGGATATCTTGGATTTGATAGAACGTTTGCCTGAAGAAGTACAAAATCTCCTTGAAGCGGTGAGAGATACTGCAGGGGAAGAAGGATATTCCGTGTATATAGTGGGAGGGTTTGTCAGGGATTTGTTGCTTTCCGTCCCTACTCAAGATTTGGATTTTGTCGTAGAAGGTAGTGGCGGTCAATTTGCCCAGGCCTTGATGCGGCGTATGCCGAATGGAAAGCTGACTCAACATATAAAGTTTGGAACTGCCCAGATTGTCTTTCCAGATGGAAGTCATCTAGACATAGCCAGTACGAGATGGGAACATTATTCTTTCCCGGGAGCACTTCCTCAAGTAGAGGAATCTTGTTTACGTGATGACCTGTTTCGACGGGATTTTACGATCAATTCTATGGCGATTTCTCTAAATGCCGAGCGTTTCGGAGAACTTGTTGATTATTATGGTGGTAAGCAGGATTTACAACAAAAAAGAATTCGCTTTTTGCATAATATTAGTTTCATTGATGACCCTACTCGAATGCTCCGGGCTATACGTTTTGCGGAACGTTATAATTTTATTTTTGCGAAAGAAACTCAAGATGCGTTACATATCGCGATAGAGACGGGTGTCCTTTCTAAGCTTAGTATTGAACGTTTTACGGAAGAAATCCTACTCATATATAAAGAGATAAATTATCTAGCGATGGGTCAGTTGTTAATCAAGAGCGGCTTGTTTAAAGCGTGGTTTGGCCAAGAGCTTGCTTGGAATTTTAACTTAAATGATGTTGAGGAAAGTGCTGATTGGTCGCTGAACACGCGTTGGCTAATCTCTGTTTCCCAAATGGATTCCGCCGAAATTGGAACATTGCTTGAACGAGTATGCCTGAATAAATCCCTTAGGGATGAGACAATCGCTTATGTACAACTACGCGAGTCTTTTAAGGAACCCTTAACCTTAAGCGAAATGGACCGATTGTTAAACAAGGCACCAAAGGGAGTTGTGATCGTTTTAGCACGGGATGAACGATTCAATAGGCGAATTATGGAATGCCTTGAGGCAGGTCAGAGGATTAATATGTCTCTTGATGGAAAGGCTCTCTTACAGATGGGCCTGAAGCAAGGTCCAGAAATAGGAGAAATTCTAGATCGGGTACGCATGGCTTGGCTTGAGGGCAGGATTAGTACCTCAGAAGAAGAGCAGGGAATAGCTCTTCAGTGGGTTAATACCCAGCGTTAGAAGGAGGTAGGGACTTGTTCGATTTCAATTTAACGACCATTATCGCAAATATTCCTGCTTTGATGATCGGGTTTGCCTTTCATGAATTTGCCCATGCATGGGTCGCCGATCGTTTAGGAGACCCAACACCGCGCAGTCAGGGGCGTTTAACCTTAAATCCTTTCGTGCACTTAGATCTTTTTGGAACTCTTATGGCTCTCTTATATCGATTTGGTTGGGCTAAGCCCGTTATGACTAATCCTCATTATTACCGGGGAGATAAGAGACGTGGTCAGATATTGGTTGCTTTAGCGGGTTCGATCATGAATTTGATCACAGCTTTTGTGATAATGCTATTATGGTTTTTAACGATGTTTTGGACACAAGGTTCAGAGTGGAGTGCTATTATCTCACTTGTATTTCAGTCCGCTGTTTTCATGAATCTTGGTTTAGGGATTTTTAATCTTTTGCCGATACCTCCCCTTGATGGTTTTGGCGTACTTAGAGGGCTATTGCCTGAACAATTCGCTCCCCAGTTACAGGTACTTGAGCAATATGGGATGATTATTCTAATCGTACTTCTCTTTACAGATATTTTAGGAAAGGTACTTTCGCCTGCGGTGATTGGGATATTTAATGTTTATCAGAAAATTATTTCACTGATATTAACGCCGTTTCTAGGGTGAAGGCGGATAAGTAATAGAGATACATTTCTGAGTAACCGAAGATAACAAAAGAGGTGTTAATATGAAGGGAAGAATATTTAGTGGAATGCGTCCGACAGGAGCATTGCATATTGGGCACCTGAGTGTGATCCAGAACTGGGTGAACTTACAAGATGACTATGAGAGCTATTTTTCCATCGTGGATTTGCATGCCTTAACGACAGGGTATGAGGACAGATTAGACTTTCCTCGCTTGAGGAGGGAGATCGCTTTAGATTGGCTCAGTGTGGGAATTGATCCTCAAAAAAGTGCTATTTTTATACAATCTGCGGTTAAAGAACACGCTGAACTTCATTTGCTATTTTCTATGTTTACACCCTTGTCTTGGCTGGAACGTGTTCCAACGTATAAGGATCAAATTCAACAATTAAGTCAACAGGGAAAAGATCTAGGTACGTACGGATTCTTAGGATATCCTCTCTTAATGGCCGCAGATATCTTGATTTATAAGGCAAGTGTGGTTCCGGTCGGGGAAGATCAAATTCCGCATGTCGAGCTTTGTCGGGAAATTGCTCGACGTTTTAATCATCTTTATGGAACAGTCTTTCCTGAACCGAAAGATCTTGTAGGCAAAGTACCTCTCTTGCCTGGAGTTGACGGACGGAAGATGAGTAAGAGTTATCAAAATGCCATATCCCTTACGGCTTCCTCTGATGAGATAAAGACGAGGGTCCAGCAAATGGTAACAGACCCGGCTCGGCTACGTAAAGATGACCCTGGGCACCCTGAAGTATGCGTTGTGCATAAATTCCATCAAATATATACTCAGGAAGTTGTCGAAGTGGAAATAAACTGTCGCGCAGGAAAAGTGGGCTGTGTTGCTTGTAAACGGCATCTGGCAGAGAATTTGGAGAAGTTAATCAGCCCGTTTAGGGAACGGCGCGCTTATTGGGAAGAACCAGGTCGGGTTGAAAAGGTCTTAGAAGAAGGTGCCCAACGCGCTCGGGTAACTACCTCGGAGACCATGAAAGAAGTTCGCTGCGTCATGGGGCTGTAAATGGAACGTGAGAACACAGGTCCTCTGGTTGAGCTTCCTGCCTACCATGGCCCCCTTGACTTGTTGTTGACCCTTATTCAACAAGAAAAGGTGGATATATATGATATCTCTATTGCGCGAGTTGCCGACCAGTTTGTAGAAGTTGTGCGTCAGATGGAATCTATGGATATGGAAGTCACTACAGAATTCCTGGTTCTTGCAGCGCAGTTACTCTATATTAAATCAAGAGAGCTTCTGCCAAAACCCCCCAAAAGTGAGCTAAGTCCAGTCGAGGAGGAAGATTTACGGCATGAACTAGTTGAACGCTTACTTGCTTATCGGACATTTAAACAAGCGGCTAAAGTACTTGAGAGCTTGGAAACCTCATCAGGACGATCTTATTATCGGGAAATCAATGTCGAAGGATTATTGGCAGATGTCAAACCAGAAGACCCATTAAAGGGGATAGCCTTTGATGATCTTTGGCAAGCATTTTATAGAGTAATTGAACGTGCTGAAAAAGGGGAAGAAATTCAATATGTTGAACCGGATGAAATTGGGATTGACATGATTCTTGTAGATGTTTTGCGTCGTGTCTTGCTTCATCCTAAAGGGCTTCGTTTTAACCAGCTCATGAGAAAAGGAACGCGCATGGAAATGATTGTATCGTTCTTGGCGTTATTAGAACTTTTAAAATCTGGAAAAGTGCGCGCAGAGCAAGTAACACTACTTAGCGAAATCATGTTATATCCAACTAAAAAGGCGTGGGAATTCACGGAAGAGGAGTAGATAGAATTGCTGTTTAGGGAACCGGAAACGGCTGCCTTAGAAGCCCTTTTATTTGTTGCCAAGGATCCGCTGACACTAGAATTGCTCGGGGAGATTCTGGAGTTAGACTTAGCGAAGATCAAAGAGCTTCTTTATGAGCTTCGTACTCGGTACGCCGTAGACTCCTGCGGATTAACCCTTTTAGAGATTAATGGCGGCTTTAAACTAGGTACGAAGCCTAAGGTAGCTCGCTATATAGAAATTTTGTATAAGCAACCTGCACAGGCCCTCTCCAATGCGGCACTTGAAGTACTTTCTATCATTGCTTACAAACAACCGGTGACCAGAGGAGAAGTGGACTTTATCAGAGGAGTTCAATCTGATCGTGCATTAGCAACGTTAGTGGAGAAAGGTCTGGTGAAAGATGTAGGTCGCAAGGATGGACCGGGGCGACCCATTCTTTATGCCACGACAGAACAGTTTTTACTTCATTTTGGCTTACGTTCCTTAGAGGATATGCCTGACTTAGAAGTAGGAGCGCATAGTGATGTCGAGGTGGCAAGTGCAGAAGAGTAGCAGAAAAACTTAAATTAATGAAGTATCAGAAATCATAGGCAGCTGATACAACTCCATCTTTTCACTTATTAGAATGGAGTTGTATCAGCTGCTTATCTTGTACTAATCAGAAAGTATAACTTTTCGTTACATACTGCAAGAAGGCTAATACGTGCGAAGACAGTGCTGCAAGAAGGTTAACCCGTGCGAAGACGGTGTCTTCGTCGTCTGGAAGCATAAGTGCAACTATGGCAATCGCCTTCGGCTGTGGCTGACAGAATGACTAATTCGTGCGAAAACAGTGTCTTCGTGGGCGCTAGCCAAGTTTTCTAAAAGTTGATGATGCCCTCTGACTTATCATTAGTAGTTATCAAACGAGATGCAAGAAAGGCTCCAACCGCAACTATTATAACAACCAATACGGTTTCATATATTTCAAATATTGGTTTTGCTTTCCCTATTTTAATAATTTTTTGATATAGTTCGGGGGCGTGTTCCTCAATGGCTTTTACTTTATCTTGAAGATTATCAAACCCTTTCGTAATCTCTTGATATTTAGTGCATAATAATTCATTTTTTCTTTGTATAATTTTATCAGTTGAGTTGGTACGAGTAATTGGCTGCTCCGAGCGAGGAATATCAAATATAAAACTTACTGAGTTGCCATCAATTGAAAATTCATTATCTGAATATCCAGTTTTCCTTAGACCAGATATAAAGGCATCACGCATAAGCTTATCTTTTAAGGCAATCTTTATATCCATGGTTAACTCTGAGGGTTCAGAGAATTCACCTAGCTTAAAACCTGTTAGCCACCAATGCTTCCCTTCTCGTGTAAATAGTACATTTCCATTCTTCCTTAAGATAAAAGACATCTGCAGAAGGTCAGAATCCCTTGCACAATTGTAAAAAGAACCTGTAAAGAAGCCAGGTATCTTTAAATCTAGTGCTCCAGTATAGACTCCTATTTCACCCCCAGTGACTAAGTCATACTGGCCTTTCCAAAATCCAATCATCCATTTTTTCTCATTATATTCAAAATAAATAGGTTCACAATCTATGATCATTCCCAGAGGCGCTGCCGCTTCATCGAAAAGACGACAGTATCCAATAGTTCTTTGCCAAGGATTCATGATTGAAAAAAAAATATCTTGTTTTGAATCATAGGCATAGCCAGCAATTTCAATTGCTTTATCCAGTTCATCGTAATCCATCCCTTGAGGTAAAAAGCCGAACTTGTCATCATTTTCCCTGATGGACAATTCGTCTCGAGATTTTATTTTAACGGACATTCATATCCCCCCTTAGTACATATTATTGGCTCTATGCTTAGTATGGTGCATAGATTGTCAAATTTAATTTAAATTATCGGCATAATTTGGAAAGGATAGAAAACATGCAGATCTTTGCATATGGACAGAGATTACACAATACGAAGAGGGGAATAAAGAAGCCGCGCTGTCCTTTGTATATAGCATAATAATCGTATAAATAGGGAATGTTACCTATTTAGGGTCAGTCACTATGAGGATGTATGGAGTACGGAGGGGTTTAAGTGCGCGTTTTAGCATTTTTGCTCGCTATAATTATTTTACTATTAATCAGCTTTGTATTGAAAATTCAAGTGGATTTTCGATATCGTCGTATTGAAGAGGAAGATCATATTAGCATTGATTTTCGTGCATTTAAGGGACTATGGCGGGCAAATTTTCAAATTCCAACGCTTCAGTTAGAGTGGGAAAAAGGACCACAGGTTGAGCTTGAGCAGGTTTCAAAATCAAAAGGAGGAATACGCAAGACAACATCTAAAGCGCGGGTTCGCTATATACGACGAGAGTGGTTATGTCGTCTCTGGCTGAATATTCCCCAACTGATAGAACACTTGAATCGTATTAAAAGGCAGTTTTATAGAGGAATTCATTGTACAGCTATCAATTGGCGAGTAGAGATCGGCCATAAAGATGCATGCCAAACAGCAATTGCAGCAGGATCTTTCTGGACTATGTTAGGTTTTGCGCTATCGTACCTTCACAAGCAGGTAACAATGGAGGTCCAATCTCCAGCACTAGTGGTTGCTCCACAGTTTAAGAAAGAGGGTTTCTTTTGTGATATTCAATGCATATTCCATCTAAGAATAGGTCATATTATTCTCGTAGGATTGAGATTATTGCTAATGTTTAAGCGGGGTATAAGGGGGTAGACAATGCATGGGGAATCATCCGATTGAATCATTAATGAAAACAGCAATGGAGAGTATCCAACAGATTGTTGATGTGAACACGATCGTGGGAGATCCAGTAGAAACGCATGATGGCTCAGTGATTATTCCGATCTCAAAGGTTTCATGTGGTTTCGCAGCAGGCGGTAGCGAATTTGCCCCACCGGAGGACAAAGAGGGTGGAAATTCTGGAGGAGGCACACCTGGTCAAGGACCTTCGTTACCATTTGGCGGTGGTGCTGGAGCTGGAGTATCAGTGCAGCCAGTTGCTTTTTTAGTGGTAGGTAACGGGACGATTCGACTTCTTCCGGTCGATAGTAATGTGGTAGTTGATCGACTGATTGATACTGTTCCAGATTTGTTAGAGAGAATAACGGGAATGTTTCAAAAGAAAAAGAGAACATCAGACGATATTATTATTGCTCGCGACTAAACAGATCGCAGTTTAAGAATATTTAGAAAACTTGGCTAGCGCCCGCAGAAACTGTCTTCGCACGAATTAGTCATTCTGTCAGCCACAGGCGCAGGCGGTAGCCTTAGTTGCACTTATGCGCTGGCCATGGATGGCGGAATTGATTTTTCATTCATCAGTGGTGACGCGAAGGGCATGGGAGTCTGACTAGTAGTACAAAACATAAAGAACGAGATGATCTCGTTCTTTTTTGTTTGTCCATTTCATACATTTTAGGCAGGGGGTGGGAAATGGTTAATCTCATCTGGCTTATAATGTTGGCGACTGGAATAATCGTCTCTGCGTTTAACGGGCACATCGAAAATGTAACGGCATCTGCGCTGAAAGCAGCAGAACTCGGAGTACAGGTTGCCATAGAACTAATTGGAGTTATGAGTTTATGGTTAGGCCTCATGCGCTTGGCAGAAGAAGCTGGTCTAGTAAAGGGGATTGCACGAATCTTTGGTCCTGTAATTCGTCGCTTGTTTCCATCCCTTAGACCAGATAGTCCTGCACTGGGAGCTATTATCATGAATTTAAGTGCTAATATATTAGGGTTAGGTAATGCGGCGACTCCTTTTGGGCTCAAGGCTATGCAAGAACTTCAAAAGGAAAATGCAACACCCGATGTAGCAAGCCCTGCCATGATCACATTTCTAGCACTAAATACCTCTTGTATTACGCTAATTCCAGCAACGATTATTGGAGTGCGATTCAAAGCGAATTCGGCCAATCCAACTGAAATTATCGGGACTACTATTGTCGCGACGGGATGTGCTATGTTCGTGGCAATCTTCGTGGATTACCTTATTCGTCGCAGGAGGAAAACATGAACTTAATTGCAGAAATTTCTCGTTGGGCGATTCCGTTACTTTTATTACTTGTTCCAGTGGTAGCCTTTCTTCGAAAAGTCCCTGTCTATGAATCCTTTGTAGCAGGAGCAGAGGAGGGGTTTAAAACAGGTGTACGGATTCTTCCATTCTTAATTGGGATGCTTGTTTCGATTAGAGTGTTTGTAGATTCTGGTGCGCTTAATATTGTGGCTCATTGGTTGCAACCTTTTTTTACACTTCTAGGATTAGATCCTGATTTTACTGCCATTATTCCTTTAGCAATTATGCGTCCATTGAGTGGATCGGGAGCCTTAGGGGTAGCAACACAGCTAATCAATCAATATGGACCAGATTCCTACATTGGACGTTTAGCGTCAACCCTACAAGGGAGTACAGACACCACATTCTTTGTGTTAACAGTGTATTTCGGTTCGGTTGGAATTAAAAAGTATCGTTACGCTCTTAAATTAGGATTACTTGCAGATCTCATTGGTTTGATTGTCTCGGTTTGGATTGTCACCAAAGTGTTTTATTGAACCAAACTTTGTGCATACTAACGATGAACCGAAAGGGGGCATCGTACTGTATGCTATATATTGTTTTACCTGCGTATAATGAGGGCGAAGCACTTCCAGTATTACTCGAAGATATCGAACACAACTGTGCTGCTATTCCTCACCAGATTGTCGTCGTCAATGACGGAAGTACAGATCGTACTTTAGATGTTGTCCAGAATTACGCTCAAACACATAAAAACGTACACGGAGTTAACCATGAGCAAAACCAAGGGCTGGGAGCAGCAATAAATAGTGGTTTTCAATATGTTTTAAATTATAATAAGTATGAAATCAACCTTTGGAATAATCTTGTACACAAGGAACAAGATGTTCCTGATATGGTCATAACGATGGATGCGGATAATACTCAACCTGCAGACTGTATTCCCTTACTTTATGATGAGATTTGTTCAGGAGCAGATCTTGTGATTGCTTCACGTTATGTTCAAGGCGGTGAACAACATGGACTTTCTTTAGGGCGTAGGGGACTATCTTGGGGAGCCGGAAGAGTCATGCAATTATTTGCGCCAATCAAAGGGGTTCGGGATTATTCATGTGGCTATCGTGCATATAGACTTAAGTTGTTGGCCGAAGGAACACGGCAATATGGGCCAAATATCATTAAGAGTCGGAACTTTTCAGGAATGGTTGAACTGTTGCTAAAAGTTGCTCCTTTTGCAGAGCGTGTCACCGAAGTACCATTAAAACTCCACTATGAACTCAAAAAAGGTGCCAGTAAAATGAGAATTGGAGCAACGATTTGGGGATACGGACAACTAATATATCAGCTAAAATGCAAAAAGTGGAGTACCGTAGAATGGGCCGAGGAATAAAATGTATACTCTTGTCAGTGATTTTACTTATTGCCTTAGTACTCCGTCTCCGCGGAATTATGAATCCATTGCTAGATGATCAAGCCTGGCGACAGGCAGATACGGCAAGTATGGCAACCCATATGATGGGTCGTTTAATGGATTTTCCGAGTGTTTTTATACCTCAGCTTAATTACGATGGGGTTACACCCCAAAATGTTGAATTGGAGTTTCCATTTTTGCCTTATCTTTTGGCTTGGACTTGGACACTCTTCGGTTGGGCAGATCTTTGGGGACGTTTGTGGTCGGTAACCTTATCTTTGGTTGCGGTGGTTGGAATTTATGATTTAGGGCGGAATATGTTTACTGACCGAGTTGGGCTTTTTGCGGCTGCTATTTATTCTATAATGCCTTTATCAATATATTATGGACGAGTTGTTATGCCCGAACCTATGGCCCAAGCTTGGAGCATTTGGGCGCTGGCCATGATCTGGCGATGGAGGGTTACGCAGGAGGAGAGAGGGATTTGGAAAATAGGCTTGTTGATGGCTGGCGCAATATTAGCTAAGCTTCCACAGGTTATGCTGTTCCCTGTTGCCCTGATACTTGGTTTTTGGCCTCTGAATGATCGGCGGATAAGGCAACTTGTCCGCTACAGTATGATTGTGCTTATTCCACCAATAGTATATTATTTATGGGTGCATTTTAACGTCGCTTCATCGAGTCAATTTGTATCTGGAATATTGACTGGGCAAGTGGCTAATTCAACTAACTTAGCTTGGGAATCCCTTTATAAAAATATTCAACGAGGATTTACGGGAATAGTCCTGCTTCTTTCTACAGTGGGTATGCTCCGCCTCTTCCTTTTTCGCTCTCCAACGCGTACAGCCCTCATGGCTTGGGGAGGGATTGGTGTTTTATATATTTTGGTGGTTTGTGCCCGTATTCCCTTAGATTATTACTTAGTACCTATTTTACCCTTGGCAGCCTTATTAAGTGCTTATGCCCTTGACTGGATAACTTCCCTGCCGGGAACAGCGATTGGATTAATGCTTTTAGTATTGATGAACAAGGGTTCTTATACTGACTTAACACCAAAGTATCAGTGGGACGAGCAATACCTCAGTCAAGCTAGATGGATTAAAGAGCATACTGCAATTTCAAGTATTCTTGTATTAAGCGATCCACCGCCGATGACGTTCTACTATGCCCAGAGGGTTGGATTTCGTTTAATCACTGTAAAGGATGATGAAATTCCCTCTAAAATCCTGCAACAATTCCCCGGAGATTACCTTGTTCATCTTCCTAAAAGTACCCAGAAAGAAGATTTTTGGATAGAGGTTCAGAATAGTTATCCTGAGATTGGACCAGGTATTTTTGATTTAAGAAACCCAGTAAAAATTCAAATTCTAGAAGACCTAGAAGGTCAAGAGTTAAGAAGAATCAACACCAATTAAACGCTAGTAGCGGAGATTTAGGAAGGGGAGAATATGACTGTAGATAAAGAGGGTGGAGAACGTTTGCAAAAGGTGCTCGCGCAGGCCGGAGTGGCGTCACGACGACAGGCTGAGCGGCTTATTCTAGAAGGTCGAGTGACGGTAAATGGGGCTAAGATTTCTGCTTTAGGACATAAAGTAGAGATTCATGATTATCTGGAAGTTGATGGAAAACCAGTTGAACGATCTGAAGAGTTGCACTATTATCTTCTTCATAAACCTGTCGGTGTGATTACCAGTGCACGCGACCCACAAGGACGCCCCACAGTAGTGGATTTAATGAAAGAAGTTCCGGTACGTATTTACCCAGTTGGAAGGCTAGATTTCGATACATCTGGGGCATTAATACTTACCAATGACGGAGAGCTTGCCCATCGTTTGATGCATCCGACCTATGGCGTAGAGAAAACTTATAGGGTCTGGGTACAAGGTCCAATTGGCATAAATGCGCTTGAAAATCTACGGCAGGGAGTATCACTTGAAGATGGAAACACCGCACCTGCCAAAGTCGAGCGCGTGAGCGGTGTTTCAAGGAAGAAAAACGATAAGTCTAAAGGTGATCATTTAGAAATTTTAGAGGTGACAATTCATGAAGGACGAAATCGTCAAATTCGTCGGATGTTTGCAGCCATCGGATATCCAGTACTTAGGCTTGAGCGGATCAGTTTTGGCTCTCTAGGCCAGGGGAATACCCTTTGTCCGGGTGCTTATAGAGCCCTAACGAAAGAAGAAATCAAGGAATTACGCTCCAAAGTAGGATTATGATTTAGGATAAATAGGATGATCAATTTCCTTATTCCATTTCTCAATGTCTCTCCCGCCGAAGGACCGTAAGGCATTAGCAACGGAATTGATTTTTTCATGTTCTGTTTGGATTAGAACGAACCAATGCCCTGTGCGCACCTCATGTAGGTAATGCCGTGCCCGTATTTCTGAAAGACCGTAGCTGAGAAGTACTTCGACAAGCCCACGACCCTGAGGTTGGTGCATGAGTTGACTCGCTAGAGGACCGGCTACAACTACTTCTCCTAAATTTGGTACTATGAATGGTGGAGCTTGAACTAGCCAAGCATTGAATTTATCTAAGTTGATTTCACTCGGGTAATAGGCCAATTCGTTGGCAATTTCTTCTCGGAATTCACCTAGGTGGAGGTATTCACTTAGAACCACGACTGATATTTTACTGTTGGCCAAGGATTCCCCTTGAATTTCTTCAATGGCTTCCTTGGTTTGTTGAGGTCCTTTGAAAATAGCAACGGCTGTTTTTAGCATTGTTTTATCCTCCTTTTAAACGCGCGTAATAATTGCCTATTGGAAGTTTTCTTAGTATGTCCACAAATTCCAACCCTAAAGCAAGGCTTGCAGGAGAAAGTTGAACCTATGGAGAATATTTTTATAATGAAATAAAAGATAGAATGCATTAATATGGGGAACGGAGAGAGTCAGCAATGAAGATTCGGATTGGGGATGAGCTCCTTACAGAACACATTCGCGTGCGGATTCGAGTAGATTTTCGCGGTGAATCGAAGAATGGACGGTTTTTCTTTGGAGGTAAGAGTAAGGAACTAATGGCAGAAACAATGCGAGAGCAACAAGTTGCCTTACTCCGAAATGTTCCACTTCAAGGAATCATGATCGAAGATGTCGATTTAAGTTTAGATGTTTATACAGTGACTGAAGAGACTAGTCGACGTAACCAGGAGGTTGCCTATGCGCCGATTGTTCTAACTTTGCGTATTGAAAACATTGATGATTTGCTCCCGCTCTTGATTAAACCTGAGTTTCGTAAAATTGAGTTTTTAAGCCCTGAAAACATTTCCCTTCATAGATTGGATATGGAGCGACTACTCTTTCGATTAAGTCAAGCATTTCAGCAAGAGCTAAGAGTGCTGGAACAAAAGTATTCACGCTAATCTGGAAACTTAATTAATTCCCAGACACCCACTTCTTCAAGTGGGTGTTCCTTATTCTACTTCGGTGAATACGATAGTCTCCGGTACGATAGTCTTCAGTACGATAGTCTCCAGTGGAGAGTATCGCCGAAGCCGCTATCCCCAAAGGAAAACCTACCGGCGTAGGATAGAGTATCGTCGAGCCACCTTTACCTATAGAAATACTTAGTGGCGAAGGAGGTAGATTCCATCCTACGGCGCTGAAGTATACTTTAGTGGTCTGCGCCTTCGACATAAGTCTCCACTGGAGACTTATGTCACCGAAGTCTCGATGTTCAGCTTTAGCGCAAGCAAGTTCACTTAAGAATTAGGCACATATTAAGAGCAAAGAATTCCTGAAAGGGCTTCGTTGCTCTGTTATTTTTGCGACTTAATACTTAAATCCTTATCTATTATTACGATTATTATTTACATCATTATTATCTGCAGGAATAATGTTTCCTCGTAAATTAAAGAGATTTTAATTTATATATTGAAATATAATGATAATTGAATTAATATATGGATAGGTGGTCTGACAGTCAGACAAAAATAAATATTTTCACTATTAGGGGGTAGATGGATGTTAGCTCGTGAAGTCTTACAAGAACTAATTCAAGTGCTCGGTGCTGAAAATGTTCTCACAGAGCAGGAAGACTTACTGACCTACGCTTATGACGCGACTGCCGCGATGAAACATCATAAGCCGGATGTTGTGGTTTCGCCCCTTACTACTGAACAAGTGGCAGAAGTTGTAAAAATAGCTGTACGTTACAATATCCCGATCTATCCGCGCGGTTCTGGAACGAATCTAAGTGGAGGAACTATTCCCTCAAAAGGGGGTATCGTTCTTTCGATGCTCAATATCAACAAAATCCTAGAAGTGGACCAGGATAACTTGACGGCAACCGTGCAACCTGGGGTGATCATTCAGGCTCTCAATGATGAAGTCCTAAAACTCGGTTTATTGTATCCTCCAGATCCTGGTACTGTCACCACAGCAACGATGGGTGGCTCGGTTTCAGAGTGCTCGGGCGGATTACGTGGCCTGAAATACGGGGTAACCAAGCATTATATAATGGGGTTACAAATAGTCTTGGCGAATGGGGAAGTCATCCGTTGGGGTGGAAAAACGGTTAAAAATGTTACAGGATATGATTTAGTTGCCCTCTTTACTGGAGCTGAAGGAACGCTGGGGATTATTACAGAGATCATCGTGAAACTAATACCAGCTCCTGAGGCTCGAAAGAGTATTTTGGCTGTTTTTGATAACGTTGATAAGGCGGGGAAGGCCATTGCTTCGATAATCCGGAATAGGATTATTCCAGCAACCCTCGAGATAATGGATAATGTGACGATTCAGACAGTGGAGCATTTTGTGCATGCTGGGCTCCCGCTAGATGCCGAAGCAGTCCTCTTGATTGAAGTGGACGGCTACAAAGAAGTGGTCGAACGAGAAGCTAGCTTGGTCGAGGAAATTTTAAAGGAAGAACAGGCCGTTGAAGTAAAAATTGCTAAGGATGATAAAGAACGCGATCTTTTATGGTTGGCTCGCAGAAGTGCCCTTCCCGCTCTCGCTCAAAAAAGGCCGACGACAGTACTTGAAGATGCTACTGTTCCCAGAAGTAAAATTCCCGACATGCTTAAAGCAATTCGAAAAATTGCCGAAAAAAATAACCTTCAAATTGCCACATTTGGGCATGCCGGAGACGGGAACCTACATCCTACGATCTTAACGGATGAACGAGATCTGGACGAAATGAAGCGGGTTCACCTAGCTGTCGATGAAATCTTCAAAACAGCTATATCTTTGGGCGGAACTCTTTCAGGAGAACACGGGATTGGGATCGCCAAAATGAAATATCTAGACTGGGAATTTGGAGAAGCTGGCGTTGCGGCATTGCGACGAATGAAAGAAGCCCTGGATCCCAACTATTTGATGAACCCCGGGAAGATTGTAAGGAGGGACTAATCGTGTCCGTATATAATTCACTGGATTCGATTACCGAAGAACTCCATAAGTGTATGAAATGTGGAAACTGCATGGCGGTTTGTCCTATTTACAAGGAAACACGCCAAGAGGTAGCTGTTGCAAGGGGCAAGATTAGCCTAGTGGAATACCTCCTTTCTGGAGAAATTGACATGACCAAGGGACTTGCTGATCGCTTCTCTCTGTGTACAACCTGTATGGCCTGTAACACCAACTGTCCTTGTGGGGTTCGATTTGATAAGATAATTCTGGCTGCGAGGGCAGAATCTGTTCGCAAAAAAGGATTGCACCCAGTCAAAAAGATTGCCTTTACAGCGCTCAAGATGCAGCGGATCTTTGATTTCGGAATGAAGGCGGGAAGCGTCTTCCAAGGCGTAGCCTTAAAACACGTACCTCATAAAAGTGATCGTATTGCCCGCATGCGTTTTGATGTTGGCATAGGAGCGGACAAAGTATTTCCTATGTTAGCAGGCAAGACCTTTCGGTCTGAATTCCCGGAAGTAATCAAGGTCAAAAATCCCAAGATGAGAGTTGCCTTCTTCACAGGATGTATGATTAACTATTTCTATACGGATATCGGAAAAGCGGTCGTCGAGGTGCTCACGGAAAACGATATCGAAGTGGTTATTCCAAAGGGCCAAGGATGCTGTGGTATTCCTGCCTCGGTTAATGGGGACGTTGTCTCAGCCAGTGCTTTGGCAAAACGCAATTTAAGAGCGTTTGAGAAGCTGGATGCAGACGCATTAGTTGTGGCTTGCTCTTCTGGAGGGACCGCATGGAAGCATGTTTTTTGTGAGTTGCTTGAGAAGGAGCCAAAGTTTAAAACCTTGGCGGATAAATGGGCTGCAAAGTCGTATGATATTTCCGAGTTTCTGATCCACAAAATTCCCTTCAAAAAAGAAGGGTTAGGTCGAGTAGAACGGAAGGTCACCTATCATGATCCTTGTCATTTAAATCGCGGGCAGGGGATTAATATAGAACCTCGAGAAATCTTGAAGAGTATTCCTGGTGTAACAGTAATAGAAATGAAAGAACCTGGACGTTGTTGTGGAATGGCCGGATCGTTCAGTCTCGTACACCCGGATCTCTCCGTACAGATTTCGGATCGAAAAACAGCCGATATTGAGTTGACACACACAGATACTGTGGCGACTGGTTGTCCAGCTTGTCGGTTACAGTTGAAAAGCGGGGTAGAGAATGCCGGAATCGAAGAAGAAGTACTGCATACAATCCAGATCCTAGCGGAATCTTATAGAAATGGTAAAAAGACCTAATACGTTCAAAATAGTGAGGAATATCCCACGACCAATGATAGCGCGAAATATGGGAACACAGTAAAGTGTTCCCATATTTCATATATTGACTAGCTATGGTACACTTAAATTGGTTATAGATTTACACAACCGGATGTTTAAGGAGTGAAAAAGGGTGATTCTAAAACCCATTAAAACCCGAAAAATTTATGAGCAGATTGTTGATCAAATTGGTCAACTAGTTGCTCATGGGCAACTGAAACCTGGCGACCGTTTACCTTCAGAGCGGGAATTAGTTGAGCAGTTTCAGGTCAGTCGTGCCTCTATTCGGGAAGCCATCAGTGCCCTTGAGATGATGGGACTAATCGAAGTTCGTTCTGGTGAAGGGACTTACATTAGGCAGGTTAACATTGAATCGGTGGTGGCTCCACTTGCCTGGATGCTATTTATCGAAAAAGATACGGATCTAGAACTATATGAGGCACGCAAGATTCTAGAGGTACAGGCTGCGGGGTTGGCGGCTGAGAGAGCGCAAGAAGATGAGATTAGTGAAATGTATGAAGCCTTGGAGATCATGCGTAGAGATCTGGAATTGCAGCACTTAGGAGAGGATGCAGATCATCACTTTCATTATGCAATTGCCAGAGCGACGCATAACAAGATCCTGTTTCGCCTAATGAACACTCTCTCAGATACCATGCGAAAGGCTCTGAAGAGCAGTCGTAGTAAGCTCTACGAACATAAAGACACCCCTCAAAAATTATATAATGAGCATTATTCTATTTATGAGGCTATTAAAAATCATGATGTGACAAAGGCTCAGAAACTTATGCTGGAACACCTAATTGGGGTGGAGAATCAACTGGCAAAGTATTTGATCCTTGAGGACAACTAAAAGAGGCGGAACCACAAAAATGTGTTTCCTGCCTCTTTTAGTACTAGTCACCCCCCATGCCGCTTCGCGGCACCATCAGATGACGAAATAGATTCCTCTTTCAGAGTAGACCCCCATGCCGCTTCGCAGCACCAGCAGAGGATGAAAAAGGGTCGCTCGGGTCGGGCAGCTTCTCCCACATCCGTTCACTCAACACTTCGAGGCTCGCCCACACGCTTTCGCGGGAGCTTCGCCAAACCTTAGGGTAATACCTGATGTGAACCACTGGCTACGCTTCCCACGAAAGCTTTGTGGGCTTGTATTGCCTCTACGTGAGATTCGTTCACTCCTGTGGGAGAAGCTGCCTTTGGGG